>ENA-OWRC01003218-OWRC01003218.1-human-gut-metagenome-genome-assembly--contig:-NODE-3218-length-10942-cov-2.781483_pt1 | contig 10942 bp, 8 predicted proteins | sample MGYA00248268_ERZ651895 | MGnify/ENA primary metagenome ERZ651895 (study PRJEB26924, sample SAMEA4378242) | human gut metagenome | biome: human gut; feature: human-associated habitat; material: faeces...
CTGGATTTACACGTTCTGCTACGCCAACCGCTTGTTTTTCCAGAAACCTTGCCGGTACGGTAAATGAGATCAAGACAGCCGGAGCAGATGTGACCGTTCCGATGAACATGCTCAAAGATACAACAGCCCTTCTTTCTCAGACAAAACTGACACTGGCAAAACTGCAGGAGGCAGCAGATCAGGCGGCAGCCATGGAGAACGGAAGAGAACAGGCAGAGTATTATCATGAAGTTGTGTTTAAAGATATGGAAGAACTGCGAGTTCCGGTGGATAAGCTGGAGATGATCGTAGATAAAGAAGAGTGGCCGATGCCATCCTACGGTGACCTGCTGTTTGAAGTATAAAAGGATGTAGGAGCTACAGAGCTGTACAGTTGTCTGGCAGCTCATGCAGCCGGAGATGAAAATCATAAACGCCAGAGATAAAAGCCAAAATCATAATATACCTGTAAAAGGGTGATTTCAAAGCTGCTTGTCTCTGACGTTTTTTATCTTAGTCGGAGAAGGTTCCCCTGTGTACATAAAAAGCTGAAAATAAAAAAAGCCCTGAAAAGGGAGGATGCCAGACAGAGGGCTGCCTGGCAATTATGAAAAAAGTATATTCAAATAGTATTAAAATACTGAGAAAATGACATATGTATTAGGTGTCAATGAAATATTTCTGCAACATTTTTGACATTTTGAAGTATAAAGGGGAAAAATGAATTTGGCATGATGAGCGAATGAAAGTTTTTTGAATGTATCATGAATAAAATATGAACGCATCGAAAGACAAACGCAGAGCATTTTGCACATTCCGAGATGCCAGAAAATATCTGAAAAAAGTATTTGACAAATGCTGGAAAATGTGTATACTGTTTCTTGTAAGAACAAAGGCGTTCCGTTTATACGGAGCGCCTTTTTGTTCGCCGTTTTCCAATTTCTTACATACATTTTTCGACAGAAAGCCCCATTTCCCGGGGCTTTTTGTTATGAATGAAAAGAATAGTACGGACTTTTGGGAATTTTGACGAAAAAAGGCGAAGAATTTCAAAAATATTCCTGTTTAAATTGCACAAGAAACTGGTTCAAGGTTGACAGTAAAACAGATAAAATATATAATAAAGATACTTATTTCGTGAGAAAAAATTGTGCTTTAACCACAAAAAAATTTCTTCGAAAAACAAGAAAACGATCGACGGGCGGGAGACGGAAGCTGCATACGGATTCCCGGTGTCGAACTTATGAAAAGGAGGATTTAAATGGGAAAGAATGTGAAAAAAGTCATTAGTCTTGTACTGGTTTTTGTCATGATTTTAACTGGCATGACCTTTAACGGACTTGATGCAAAGGCAGCAGGTGCTGCAAATGACACTTCAGCAGCAGAATATGAAATTTATCCAACCCCGAGAAGTGTTGTTTACCAGGATGGTAGTTTTACTCTGGCAGATAAGACAAACGTTGTCTGTGACGGCACGATCGATGAGGCGACACAGAAACGTCTGAACGAAGTACTGGCTGTTCAGAATATTACAGGAAACGTGACAGATGCAGTAGCTTCAAATGGAATGAACGTACTGGTCGGAACAAAAGGTTCTGATGGGGCAGTTGAAAAATGGTTTAATGACCATGTTACTTATGCAGATGGTCTGTTTGACAAGAGAGATGCATATGTTCTGGCTATCCAGGACAATATGATCGCAGTCCTTGGTAAAGACACCGATGCGGCATTTTACGGTGTCACCACACTGAAACGTATTTTTGAACAGCTTTCCGCAGACAAAAAGATCAAAGAGCTGACGGTGACAGACTATGCAGAAGTACAGTTCCGTGGATTTATCGAAGGATATTATGGAAATCCATGGTCTACAGAAGATAGAATCAATCTTATGAAATGGGGCGGTTATTATAAACTGAATTCCTATTTCTATGCACCGAAAAATGATCCAAAGCATAATGCAAAATGGAGAGAATTATATACAGAAGAGGAACTGAATACATTAATCAGACCTTTGGCAGAAGCTGGGAATGCATCTAAATGCCGTTTTGTGTATGCACTTCATACGTTTATGTATAATCCGGTTAGATTTGACGGTAATTATCAAGCTGATTTAAAAGCAGTACAAGATAAACTTGCTCAGGTGATTGATGCCGGTGTCAGACAGGTTGCAATTCTGGCAGACGATGCGGGAAACGTAGGTGGAAATAATTATAATAAGTTTTTAACGGATATGACAGCGTGGCTGGCAGAAATGAAAAAAACATATCCGGATTTGAAACAGACGTTGCCGTTTTGTCCACAGGAATATATGTACAACGGACAGGAATATTACAAAAATTTCCCGGAAAATGTACAGGTTGTTATGACAGGCGGTAGAGTATGGGGCGAAGTAAACCAGAACTTTACCAATACATTTACGAATAATGCGGGACGCGGTCCTTATATGTGGATTAACTGGCCTTGTACAGATAATTCTAAAAGCCATCTGATCATGGGCGGATATACAACATTCCTACATCCAGGAGTTGATCCGGCAAAGATTCAAGGTATCGTACTTAATCCGATGCAGCAGTCAGAGCCAAGTAAAGTGGCAATTTTCGGAAATGCATGTTATTCATGGAATATTTGGGAAAATGCAGATATAGCAAACAAGGCATGGCAGGATTCTTTCAAATATGTAGACCACAATTCAGCAGCGAAAACGGAAGCCTCTACAGCGTTGTATGAATTGTCTAAACATATGATGAATCAGAACATGGATTCTCGAGTAACAGCATTGCAGGAATCCGTAGATTTAGCTCCGAAACTGACGGATTTTCGTGATAAATTAAAGACAGGTACAGTTACTGTAGAAGAAGCGGATGCATTGATTGCTGAATTCCAGATTTTACAGAATGCAGCTGCTGTTTATAGAGAACAGGCTGTAGACATAAAGGTTAGAGATCAGATTGTATATTGGCTGGATTGCTGGGATGATACAACTGTTTCAGCAATTGGATATTTGAATGCTATTAAGGCAATTGTCAATGAGGATGCAGATACTGCACTTCGTTATAATGCAGAAGCAAAAGCTGCGTTCGAGCAGTCAAAGACACATGAACTCTGGTATCTGGATCATTATGAAAAAGCAGAAGTCGGAGTACAGCATATTGTTCCGTTTATTAAAGCGATGGCAAAATATGTAACTGATTATATTGACACCGGAATCAATCCAAATACACAGAAAAGATATACAGGAACTGTTACATATGAGCAGATATCTATACAAAATAACGCATCGGAAGATAAATATTTTGATGGAGATAACAGCAGTGAAGTATGGCTGGCAAAAGGACCATACGAAAACCCCGGAAGAGATACAATTCCAGCAGGAGCAACATTGACAGTTACTTTCCCGGAGCCAAAAACAATTGGTTCCTTCCGTTTGGTGCAGGGAGTTTCAGCAAAGAGTGATAAGTTCAGCAATGCAGATGTAGAGTATCAGATTGAGGGAACGAGTACATGGACAAAAGCGGGTACATTGTCGGATAAAGGTGATCAGACCATTTCATTCGGAAATGTTGCTAATGTAAAAGCGGTGCGTATTCATAATAATACAGTAACAGGAGGCTGGGTAAGAATTGGTGAAATAGAGATTCTTTCTCCGGCAAATGAAGATGCAAGTGGTGCGAGAGCAGGGCTTTATACGAACGTTGATACAAATATCACTGCAAGTCTGGAGGAAGGCAGAGTTTCATTAAGTAACGGAACAGTTACATTGAACAAAGACGAGTATATCGGAGTGAAACTTGGCGATATCAAAGCAATACAGAATATTACAATTCCGGCACTTTCGGAAAATGTAGTTCTGGAGACGTCTATGAATGAAATCACATGGAAGCCTTACGCAGCGGATGCAAAAAATGTAGATGCAGCGTATATACGCATTAAAAATAATGGCGAAGAAGCAAGCCAGATTACTTTGAATGATTTTAAAGTGACTTATAAGTTTGTCGGAGCTAAAAAAGTAGATACAGACTTTGAAAAAGCACAGGATGCAAATGATATGCGTGTGGCAGGAACTGTTGGAAATGTATTTGATGGAAAATTAAGTACATTGGGTATGATCAATGGAAAACAGGAAGCTGGCAAACATATCACATTTGATCTGGGACAAGTTATTCACTTTAACTCTCTGCGTTACTATATTGTAGAAACACAGTTGAATTATTTGAGAAATGCAAAATTTGAAGTGTCAACAGATGGTGAAAACTGGACAGAGGTTATGACGGTTGGAAAACCAACTCAAAATGTGCATGATAATACAGTAGCGAAAGACATGCAAGGCATTACTCTGACCCATGATGATAAAAATCCGGGATATATGTATAAAGAAGCAACAGGTCTGGATGTAGATGGAAGATATATCCGCATCATGCCGAATGAAACATATAATCATAGATGGGTTGCAATTAATGAACTGCAGATCAATGGAGGAGAATATATTTCTCCTGAGCAGAGTAGACAGATTGTGTCAGAAGCAATTGAAGAAGCAGGAAAGCTTCCGTCTAATATGCGGGATGGAAGCTATGGTACAACTTATAAGTCTTCTAAAAAGAACAGCTCATTTACCTGGAGAGTGTTAGATCCAACATCAATCGCATCTGTTCGTCTGATACAGATCGGCGATATTTCTAAAGCAGATGTTACAGCAACTTATTTAGATAAAAGTAATGTTACAAAAGCTAGTGAAAAAGTAAACCTTGGAAAACTGAATCAAGTAATCAATGAGTTTGTTATTCCGGAAGGAAAAATGCTGGAAACACTGACTGTTACTTGGAAAGATGTAATTCCGGAAATTGCTGAGATTGAAACTTCATCAGAACGTGGCGGAGAAGTAAACAAAGAAACATTAAAAGCAGAGCTTGCAAAAGCAGAGGATGACACATGGACAGCTGATAGCAAAACAGCTTACACACAGGCAAAAGAAACTGCACAGGAAATCTATGATAATGAAAATGCAAGTCAGGCAATGGTGGATTCAGCGATTAAAGCATTAGAGTCAGCACGTACAAATGCAAAGACAAAAGCGAATGAAGAAACCGTCGCAAATATGAAAAAAATGTTGGCTGAAAAAATCAGTAATGAGGAAACAATTTATACAAAAGTTACTTATTCTGCATATGCAAATGTAATTGGCAAGTTGGAAAAGGCAATGAAAACTCCGGATAATTTGTCGCAGACAGATGCAGATGAGCTGATGAAAAATGTGACAGAAGCGCAGAATAATCTTGTCTATTCTACAAGAAACAGAGAACTTGCAGAGCTGGAAACGAAAAAATATGATTTGGTTGAAGCAGATCCGTATACAAAAGCTAGTTATCAGGCGTTGACAGCGATTAAATCAGAAATTGATACGTTGGTGGCTACGGATAAAGAGGCAGAAATAGCCGGAACAGAACGTGTAAATCCAAAAGACTTTATTACTAAGAGAACTGCTTTCCAGAATAGCATGTTAAATCTAGTTGATATCAGTACTCTGAAGGCAGCGATTAAACAGTCAGAAAGCGTAGACGGTACTTTATATACGAAAGAAAGTTATCAGTCTTATGTTGCAGCTGTAGAAGCAGGAAAACAACTTCTTGATGCAGGTACAAAAGAACAGGTTGCACAGGCGCTGAAACTAATCGAAGAAAAATATAATGGATTGCACACATGATAATTTAGTAAAACTTTTTTGGAATGGTGAGAATGAAAAGAAAGAACGACTAAAGATAAATGAAGAGGGGATAAAATATGCATTTTTCATGGCTTTAAAAGATTTTACACCTAGAACGGAGAAACGAGAAGAAAGTGTTTCTTTTGCAGCTAAAGATATGTTGGAAGAACTTGAAAAGTCAGATACACATATAGAGCTAGAGCCATATAGTAAGAAGTTTTTGGATTTTTTTGATGAGAAAGAAAAAAATGAGAAAGAATTTGATGATTGGCATGAAAAGATTTGCGAAGATTTTTTAAAGCGGTTTAGATTAAAAGATAATAAATATGGAAAGGCACAAAAAGTGATTAATATGACTTTCAAATATATTTATTGTTTAGAAGGTGCCAAGGAGCGCGAAGATTATTTTAGATTTTGCCATATGCCATTAGATTCCATAACACTGGAATGGTTTTACCGATTAAAGGAAAAAGGTGTAAAGATTACGATAGATAATAAAGAAGAAAAAATATGCAGAAAATATCCATCCTGGAGTAACTTGAGAAAGACATCCAGTGGGGAAAAGAAAGATCGTGAATATGGGTATGTAGATATCCAAAATGTGATCAGGAAATATTTAGAAAATAATACAGAATTAACACCGTTAAAGGTAGAATTTATTATCTGGCCACAAATGCAGCTTGCGATGGCGGAAGAAGGACTATTTTCTCAATTGGTTGGGGCAGAGAAAGATTATTATGAGACGCAACCCTATCATAAAATTTTGGAGAAGTACGATAAGAAAATCCCGCTTCCTAAACAAATGGGAAACAACTATAAAAACAGACTTAATGAGTGGTTTCGGAAATTATCAGTGAAAGAAAAAACGCAGTGTTTAAATGAAATGCTCACACAAATATCTAAAGTGAAACAATCCGGATTACTTTTTGAGGAGATTTAGAAAAATGGCAGAGATGAAGATATTCATTTATTCAAGAAAAGCAATGGAAAAACTGTTAAAAAGTGATTTCCCTGAAAATGTGGCAATCATCAGTTTTTATGATCCACCAGGAAGTTTTCGTGATGCAGACTATCAACCTGTAGATTATTCTACAAAAACAGACTGCGTATTTGAAGTGGCGTTGCATGACATTGATTTTGCAGTATTGCCAAAATATCATTTAACATATGAGACTTATTTTCCAGAAGCAGATGAGCTGGCAGAATTTATTTTTACAGCAAAAAAAAATGGAAAGGATATTATTTGCCAATGTGAATATGGTGAAAGCAGAAGTTCTGGATGTGCAGCAGCTATTCACGAATATTTTTATAAAAATGGAATCGATGTGTTTGCAGATTACAGATATTATCCAAACCAGATGGTGTATCATAAGGTTTATGATGGGTTGAAAAAATATGGGACAAGGAATGGTAAGGCAGAAGAATAAGAATGGGGAGAACAAAATTGGAATCAAAATTAAAAAATAGGATTCTGGATTTAATTGAATCACCAGAGTTACATGCCTATTTAATGGAACATGCAGAACGATTGAAATTAAAAGATTATGTATCAATTATTGCCGGAGCGCCAATCAGTTTGGGGAGAAAGCAGGAGTTGTTACATGATATGAAGCGATCATCTTGCTTGAAAAAACAAGAGATGGATTATGTGAGCTTATGTTGTGCATGTATGGATCGTGCAGTTCAATTTTTGACAAGTGAAACTGGAACAATTTTTCTTATACAGCTAATGGGCTATGATGACAAGCATAAAAGTGATATTATGGATGGACCGTATATCATGACGTCCTTGGCTAATACCAAAAATGCAGTGAAGAATTATTATCGTGAGGATATGGATGAAGATGCGGATGCGGAATGGAAGACATTGTATTGGCGGGTAGAATTATATACTGCCAGTCAGGATGTGAACAACGGAGAAGATGGATTTTTATCAGCAGAGTATACCTATATTATGGATAAAGATGGAGAAGTTCAATATTATATACATGAATGGAATTCATCGAATCATTTAAATGGTTCACTAGGAAGAATGGTGGAAGATCAGTTTTTTTCTGTATCTCCAGATTTGAACTTACCTGTTCCATATCATCCGGGAGATGTTCTGTTTATAGATTGCAGACCGTATGCACCGGGAGCGTTTTATTGTCGGCTCAAAGAAGTTGGAGATGATTGCTGTGGAATACAGTGTGAATATGTAGATGCGGAAGGAAATATGGAAACCGGAGCATTAAAACATGGAGATTATTTCTTTAATCATCGGGAAGTAGAGCAGTATTTATCTCCATTATATAGGGCAAGGATTGTTTCAAAATATGAATTGAGTTGGGATGAAATTGTTAGGAGAAGCAAGAATGGAAACGAAAGCAGATAAAGACGAATAGTTACTGTAGAAGGAGAATGAAAAAATATGAAGATTTGGTTAGATGATATACGCCCTGCGCCGGAAGGCTATGTATGGTGTAAAAGTGTAAATAGCGCGAAAAGCGTCATTGAATCGGCAAAGGAACCGATTTTGCTGATTGATTGTGATCATGATCTGGGAGATTATGCTTATGATGGCGGAGATGGGATAAAACTGTTGGATTGGTTAGTGGAAAATAGTCTTTTTTATCCAATAAAGCTTCATACTATGAATCCGGTTGGGAGAGAGAATATGTTGCGGATGATTCGTAGATATTGGGGATGATACGAGAATTCCCTGTACAAAATGAAAATCAAATAAATCCACACTCCAGTGATGCAGAAAAACACTAGTCGCACACAAAAAGTTATGATATACTTACCAAAGACACATAAAAACAGAAAAAAACATTTGAAAACAAAAGCAACAAAAAATTCAGATGCTTGATAAGGAGGACATAAAATGTTAGAAGCAGGAGTCAAAGGGGAACAGAGCGTAGAAGTTGTATATGAGAATACAGCAACAGCAGTAGGAAGCGGTGTACTGGAAGTATTCGGAACACCATGCATGCTTGCATTAATGGAAAAAACAGCAAGCGAGAGCGTAGCTCCATATCTGGAAGAAGGCTGTGGCAGCGTTGGTACACAGGTAAATATCAGCCATGTAGCGGCTACTCCAATCGGAATGACTGTTCGTTGCGAGACAGAGCTTACCGAAGTAGACGGACGTCGTCTTGTATTCAAAGTAGCAGCTTATGATGAGGCAGGTCTGATCGGTGAAGGAACACATGAGCGTTTCGTTGTACAGAATGAGAAATTCCAGACAAAAGCAAACAACAAGCTTTCAAAATAATTTTATATCCGAAATAGCGAGATTAAAAACTCCTTTTGTGATAAGTGGTCACAGAAGGAGTTTTCGATTTCGCTTTATATATGTTATAATCGTACATAGCATAAAAACAGTAGCATCCCACAGGAAAGGACTGGTTTCCGAATGGAACAGACAAAGACGAAAGAAAAAAACAGAGAAATAGATATGCTAAATGGAAAAATTGCCGGAAAGCTGATCATGTTTGCCCTGCCGCTTGCTTTTAGCACGATCTTGCAGCAGTTATTCAATTCCGCAGACGTGGCAGTTGTCGGCAGATTTGCCGGAAGCAGTGCACTTGCAGCAGTTGGAAGCAGTGTCGCTCTGGTCGGAATATTTGTAAATCTGATCACAGGACTTTCCGTGGGACCGAATGCAGCTTTGGCAAATCTGATCGGTCAGAACAAACGGGAACAGATCAGTGCTATGCTGCATACGATTCTGACGTTTGGTCTGATTCTTGGCATCGGTCTGATGTGCCTTGGATTTATCATTGCAAAGCCGGTTCTTGTGGTGTCAGGAACGCCGGACAGCGTCATGGATCAGGCGATGCTGTATATCCGTATTTATCTTTTGAGTATTCCATTTATGCTGCTTTACAATTTTGGTGCGGCGGCTCTGCGAAGCTACGGAGACAGCAAACGTCCGATGTACTATCTTTTACTGGCAGGTGTGGTAAACGTTGTACTGAATCTTCTTTTGGTAGTAGGCGTTCATTTGGGCGTGGAAGGTGTTGCCATCGGTACGCTGGCATCTAATGTTCTTAGTGCGTCACTGGTTTTGCTCTGCCTGTATCGGAGAGAGGATGAATTTCAGTTCCGATTTGGAAAAATGCAGATTCGAAAAGATTTTTTGCGTCGTGTTCTGGTAATCGGAGTTCCGGCGGGAATTCAGGGAGCCATTTTTTCGGTATCAAACGTGTTTATCCAGAGTGGTATTAATTCTTTCGGGGAGGATGCCATTGCCGGTGCTTCGGTCGGATTGAATTTTGAATATTTTACCTATGCCATTGCATGTGCCTTTGCACAGGGCGCGGTAACTTTTACCAGTCAGAATTATGGAGCTGGCAATCTGAAACGATGCAAGAAAATTTTTGGCTTAAGTATGCTGTTTGGAATCGGATTTACCGAGATTTTAAGTGTGATTTTTATTGCAGGCGGCAATACATTTGTACATATTTATACTGCCAGTGACGCGGTAGCCATGTATGCACTGATCCGCATGCAGCATGTATGCTCTCTGGAAGGTCTGACCGCGACTTACGAAGTGGAGAGTGCAGCATTGCGTGGCATGGGAAAATCACTGGAGCCGGCAATCATTACTATTCTTGGAACGGTTGTATTTCGAATGATCTGGATGGTAACTGTGTTTAAACGGGTTCCGACGTATAACATGCTGATGAATGTTTATGTTACTTCATGGGTAGTTACCGGTGGCCTGATTTTTATCATATATATGCAGCATATGAAAAAAGAAGAGAAACGGAAGAACAATCTTGTTAGGACTGTTCTTTTAAAGTAGGAATTGTTCCTGAAATCATATGACGTTTCATCATAGCGGTGATCTGTTGTGGTGAAATGTCATCTTTACGGGAAAACCACCAGCGAACTGTCACAAGAAAATTGTTGACCAGAAGTTTTGCATACCAGTCAGCAAACTGTTTTTTCCCCGGTGAGATCGTTGGATGATTCTGAATTTCAGTTTCTACCTTGCGTGCACCGGCATTCATCATTTCATCAAAGACATTTCGACCGAGCAGCTGTTGCTTCCACAGAATTTCCAACTCACGTTTCTGAGTGCAAAGGTGAGCCAGACAATCCTGAAGCGCGCGGGTATGTTCGGCATCACTGACATCCATATGCAGAAAATCAACTTCCATATGATCTGCAAAATCCTGAACAATATGGTCGACCACTTCATCCCGCAACTCATATTTATCGAGTGTGTGAAACTTTTTCTGTAAATTAGTTAATAACAGGTTCTTCTATGATAAA
>ENA-OWRC01003227-OWRC01003227.1-human-gut-metagenome-genome-assembly--contig:-NODE-3227-length-10909-cov-3.053160_pt1 | contig 10909 bp, 20 predicted proteins | sample MGYA00248268_ERZ651895 | MGnify/ENA primary metagenome ERZ651895 (study PRJEB26924, sample SAMEA4378242) | human gut metagenome | biome: human gut; feature: human-associated habitat; material: faeces...
TAACCCCTCATGATTGAGGGGCAGGGGAGTTGACGTGTCGAAGACACTTTTTTATTTACGGCGAGAAAAAGAAAGCGTGCAAGAGTGAAAAACAAGCTCTTGCACGCTTATTTTATTTTCGGAAAGGATGTGAACATAGTGGCAAGAAAAAAGACAAAGAGACTCCGGTATGAGGACAGAGTAATTATTGAGAGAATGAGCAAGGCTGGAAAAAAAGTGGCTGATATAGCCAATGAGATCGGCGTTCATAGAGATACGATCTATAAAGAATTTACACGATGCGGAGCCACTAAAGAAACGTATAGTGCAGAAAAAGCACAGAGAGAAATCTAATTGCGCGGGCGCAAAAAGGAGAAAAGATGAACAGAAAACAGAGACGAAAGATACGGAGAATCGCGGGAAAAATCAGAGGATGGATTTTGACGGCCATGGCAATCATGGCGGCATACCTGGTATTGTGCGGAGTCGGGATCACAGAGATGCCAGAATGGGGACCGGACTGGTATCCGGTGCAGATCTGCATGGTTGTGATCGGCGGGGGGTGGCTGATAATGTTCATGGCCGCAAACGGAGCTTTCGATGAGATGGATTTATATGATGACGAAGATGAGGAGGATGAGCCATGGGAGGAGTAGGGATTTTCCTGAGTGGAATGGCAGCAGGAGCTTTTCTGGGTGCACTAACAGTGGTAGTGATCGCACTGGTAATGGCAAAACGGAAATAATGAGGAAAAGAAAGAGCGCTCTCTGCATGGGCAGTCCATAGGCCGGTCCGATTCCGGCAGAGCGCAATCCGCGGAAAGGCATCCGCGAATATGCACAGCAAGCCAACAGCTGGCGCATAGGTACCGTGAAAAAATGGCGGTGGTCACTCCAAACCAGAGAGAGTGTGGATGTTCAACAGGTTTTCGTCCTTTTTAATGTGAAAAGGCAAACACGGTATACAAGAGCCGAACAAAGGAGAGCGGTCAGAATGATAAGAGCACCGCCGAAAGGATAAATCAATGAGTAGACATGTAATGGGAGAGAATCCTGTGAAGATTATCAGATGGAGCGGACCTGTGACATTTCCATCCGGAGAGGTTGGATATATGATCTGCAGATCCGGAAGTCTGGAAGAATGCCGGGAATATGCCGAACAGGTAGCGAAAGAGTTCGGAGTAACCGTGGAGGCAGTAATTTGAGCAATAAAAAAGCTGACGTTTCGGAGACGCCAGCCGGTTCACAATAAACGCGAATAACCTAGAATCATAGTACCATTGTGGGCCGAAAAAGTCAAGAAAAACGGGGCATGAGCTGACCCCGTTCGGACTTGATAAAGATATTAAAGATAGGACACAGAGACTATGGTTAAGAGAAAGAGATACAGGTTCAGACAGGGAGATGTCATTGATGTAGAGGAGTTCCATGATGGCAGGTATGGAGGTCCTGGAACAGGGAGGGCAAAGAGAGCCAAACCGACAGAGGAACAGATGAGGGCGGTCAATGCTCAGAACAAAGCCAAGAGGTGCAGGCAGAGAATGCTGGAGTATTTCAAAGAGGGAGACATCTTTGCGACATGGACCTATGAAGTGAGAAACAGGCCACCAGATATGCAGGCGGCATTGAAAGATTTTCAGAAAGCCATGAGATACGTGAGACGTGAGTTCAAAAAGCGAGGATATGAGGTTTTCTGGATAAGAAACATAGAGAGAGGCACAAAGGGTGCCTGGCATATTCATCTGGTCATCAATGAGATTGGAGACACAGCCAGTATCATCACAAAGGCATGGACAAAGGGAGGAACCTGGTCCATTGAAATCAAGAATAGCAAATACTATGACGAGGATTTCACAAAGCTAGCCAACTACATGACCAAGGATGAGCATACCACTGAGGAGAAGAAAGACGGGAAACCGGGAAAACCGAGACTCAGCGAGGCAAGTTATAACACAAGCCGCAATATGCCATTGCCGGAGCCAAAGGTTGACAAGCTCCGAAGATGGAAAGAAGAACCAAAACCCCAAAAAGGATATTACATTGCCAAGATCCACGAGGGTATCAATCCGGTAACAGGATACAAGTACCGGAGATATACCATGATCCGGTTGAAAAGGAGGCGGGAATAAAATGCAGCAGGTAAAAATCTACATAGAGACAGACAGTTCCTCTCCGAAAGCCACAGAGAAACACTATGGATATGTGCTGGAGGTAATGGTCTCCGGCCAGGCAGTAACCCGTGAGGGTTTTGGAAAGATAACAGGGACATATCATCAGACCGTACTGACAGCACTGGCAAAAGCCCTGGACAGGTTCAACCAGTCCTGTGAGGTCTGCATCTGCACAGAGGATGATTTCGTTCTCAATATGCTGGAGCGCAACCTGGCAATATGGGCCGGGAATGAGTTTCTGACAAGTAAGAGGAAACCAGTGGCCAATCAGCAGGAGTGGATGGAGATATGGAGACTGTCAAACAGGCATCTCATACTGACAGAGCCGGGAAAGCATGAATACACCGGCTGGCTGCAGGGAGAAATAGAAAAGCGAAAGAGGGACAATGATGGAACACAAGATCACAATCATGAAATATCAGCTGATGTTTCCAAGAATGACTAAAAAGCTGTTCGATGAGAAAGAGAGAATATACCAGATCACAGTCATCTGCATCAGACTGGACGAACTCCAGACAAAAGGCGCGGTACTACAGAAAATGGGAAAACCGACAAAGAACGGCACCAAAATGACGTTTGCACCAGTGCAGAGCGATGGAGAGTATGAGGCAGAGATACAGAGAATCCTGGAAGATGGAAAAAAGCTGGGCATGAAATTTGAAGATAAAGAGGAGGAATAGCAATGTTTGAGAAGTTTGGAGAACTCAATTCTTTTGGAGAAATCAATGAGCTTGCGGAGAATCTGTTCAATGAGGGAGACACAGAGTCACTGAGAGCCATGGCAAAGGAGAACGGAATCCAGAGTGATTTCGTGGATATGTATCTGCAGGGAGAAATCCCGGTACTGTGCGATCAGCTGACAGCGGCACTGGGAAAGATTGATGTTGAGGTGGCAGAACTGAAACCGAAAGAAATCATGGAGGACTGGGTGGAGTACCTGAGAGGCCAGTGCATGGAAAATGAGTTGCTGGCATTCAATGTCCGGAAGAAAGGAAAGTCACTGAAAGGCTGCATAGCAGCGCTTTTGATGTGGTCATTCAAGAATCAGCAGACCGTGGACAAGGATATCATCAAGGCAGCAGGCGTATCTGCAGGAAAGGTCACGCTGGGGATCCCGGGCATGGCCAGAGCAAAGCAGATCATCACGGACTACTACATGGGAAAGTAGGTGGGACGGATGAAAAAGAAAGCGATTGAAAAAATACCGTATTTCGGGTTAAAGAAAACCAGCAGAAAGAAAGATGTCAAATACATTGGTGTCACGGCGGTCAAGATTGTTGGACACGAAAAGCATCTTTTCCTGGAGGTATACAGGAACAAAAAAGAATCAAAAGAAATACCGATGGTGCGGATCGTGCTCACAAAAAAGGATTTCGGCACATATTGGCCGGAAAAGGAAGAATGGACGAGGCAGAAAATAAAGCCGGACAGCTGTTATGACCGAGTGATATGGGGAGAAGAACATCCCACATGGGAGCAGGAGAAAAAAGAAAATATACTCCAGAGCACAGAGGATCTGGAAAGGATAAAGAAGTTCTGCAAAGCCAACGTATACAACGAGGAGCACTGGTGGGAATACATATACAAACATGAGGACGATATTGTAATAACGGCAAGACGGAACAGAGAACACAAGGCGTATATGCGCCGCCAGATTGTATTTTCACAATCAGCATTATCTGTATTACAAAAAGCATGGTTGCTGGGCACATATAGCCTGCAGCAAGTGCGGAGGAGTTACAGATGCGAGATGGAAAAGCGGAATTTCCTACGAAAGCCAGTTCCAGAGATGGACGGAAGAACCGAGAGAGGGGCACTATGGTACCTGTCCAATGTGCGGAGCGCGTGGAGAGTACAAGTGCCAGGGAAAAGTGAAAGGCACTTGTAACAAATATATCTATCTATTCCTGGGACAGAAGTACAAAGAAAACGGAATGGTCATGCGTTATGTGGAAGTTGGGAAAAAGTGGACACTAGGATTCATTTGTGGGGATAAAGGTCCGGAGATGTACAACGCAAGTGAAGAACTCTCCGGAGTGGAAATTGCGAGAGCATATTTTGAGCCAGGGAAAAAAGTCCAGATAGACTATCACAAACATGATCCGTACATGGGGAAAGATTTCTGGGATGACTGCAATTTGTATGGAATGGCATATATCCCTATCAGCGCCGGCCTGATCATGTCAGAGACATACGAAGAAATGAAAGGGACAATATTCCAGTACAGTGCGTTACAGGAATACGCAAAGAGCGTGAGAGAGGTCAATCCGATTGACTACCTGGAGCGTTACAGTCAGACGCCACAGATTGAGGTTCTGGTAAAAATGGGACTGACCGATGTGGTAGAAAAACTGGTCAAATGCTACTACGGCATTGTTGCTGATGAGAATGCAAGACGGCCGGATCAGTTCCTGGGAATCCGAAAGGAAAGAGTAAAGCAGCTCATCAGAAAGAAAGGAGACACACACCTACTGGGAGTCATGCAGATGGAGAAACGCCAGGGACAGAACTGGACGGATGAACAGGTGGAGCATCTGGCAGAAACGGATTTGAGTGGAACGCAGGTGGAAACGGCCACCAGATACATGACATTGCAAAAATTACTCAACCGTATAGAGAAATACGCTGGCTGCAAGTATGGGACAGAGTGCAGCAGTGCCTTAGCCAGAATCAGACACACGGCCACAACCTATGCAGACTATCTGAGCATGAGAATAAACCTGGGATACGACCTCAACAACACGGTATATCAACAGCCACAGGACTTAGAGGCGGAACATAACAAAATGGTCATGGAAACCAACAAAGAAGAAATGGACAAACACCTCAAAGAGGTGGCAGAGCGTTATCCAGAGATTCGGCACGTTTACAGAGGACTCAGAAATAAATATCTCTACGAAGATGATAAATATATCATCAGACCGGCCAGATCGGCAGAGGAAATTGTCATGGAGGGGCGCCTGCTCCATCATTGCGTGGGAGGAAATATGTACCTGGGCAGACATAACAAAGGAGAGACGTATATTTTAATGCTGAGATTCAAAGCAGAGCCGGACATTCCATACATCACGGTTGAGATAGATGCAAAAAATCCAAGGATATTGCAGTGGTACGGGGACAAGGACAAAAAACCAGATGAAAAGAATATGCAGTCATGGCTGAACAACTGGCTGATGAAACTGAAAACAGGAACGCTGACGGAAACAATCCAGACGGCGGCCATAGCGTAAGGAGGAAACATGGAATATGTGCAGATGACCCTGGATGACTGGGTACAGATGAAACAGAAATTGAAACAGGAACTCCTGGGAGTGAAACAGAGTTTTGTCCGGATCGGATACGCTCTGAGACAGATTGACGATCAGAAGCTCTACGAACAGGACGGATACAAAAGTATAGCGGAATTTGCTCAGGTCGAGTATGGCTTGTGGCCGTCTACCACAAGTAGGTTTATGAGTATCAACCGGGAGTATTCCATTGATGGATATTCCGAACAGCTCCGGCCGGAATATGCAGAACTGGGCAGGAGCCAGTTGGAGGAGATGTTGAAACTGCCGGACACTGACAGACAGATGATTCAACCGGAAACGTCCAGAGAGGATATCAGAGAGCTGAAAAGGTTTAACAAAACTGAACCTGCAGCAGGAGTGGCCGATGATATCAGTCAGCTGGTCGAAAAGTTCTATCAGGACAATGAACTCATACTCAATGCAGTATACGGCGAGGAGTTCGATGAGCAGACAATTAACCGATTTACTGAAATAGTAAATCCGGCCGGAAACCGTTCATACAAAAAAGGACTGTATTTCATGATGATGTATGAGAACCGCGTCACATTTAAGAAATTCGGAGATACGCCAAAGGATATGACCTGGTGGGAGTTCTATCAGCTGACAAGGGAGATTTTTGATGATACGGCAGCAGGACCTAAGACCTGGCAGAACCATTTTGGAGGAGCAGACGATGAAGAAACCACAGTACAGGATACGGCCGATGAGCCAGGAAGAGAAGAAACTGCAACAGAAGCTCATGAGCCAGAGGATGACGGTGGAGCAGTTGGAGAAACTGGCGCTGATGATGTCCAGGAGATTGAGAAAGGAGGCGTGGAAGATCATGGAGCAGCTGATGAAGCAGGAACAGGACAAGAGGAAGATGACACCGATGGAGAAGAAAGCGGCCAAGCAGATTGTGAAGAACCTGCAGAGAGGACCGATGAACAGACAGGAGCGCAGAGCCAGGGAGAGGAAATTGCGCCCGCGCAAAAATCCACGGAAACACTAGAAAAAGAGGAGGTTGAGGATGATGAAACCGGAGAAAATGAAAGCTCAGACGCAGAAAATCAAACAGCAGAATCTGAACCGGAAACGGCCGAGAGAGAGCAGACAGAAGAAACAGAAGTCATAGAGGCGGTATATTGTACCAGAAAAGAGTACATGGACAGGCTGTCAGAGCAGGGAATGGCGGAATATATGGCTGATGAATACAAGAGCCACCGGTTGCTAGTGACAGATCTGGCAAATACATGGAATCTACGCAAATGGCTCAGCGAAAAGGTTGACCGGTTTGGCCAGCCGGTAGAGGAGGAATAACATGGGATATTTAATCAAAAGTGATGTGACAGACACTCTGAGAGAGGACATGGAAACAACCATGATGTGCTACAAAGGACAGACCGAGCAGGACATCATCAGATTTTGCTATGAAAACATGGAGCGGGCCGTGGACGGCCTGCCTCAGTACAGAGTAGACAATGTGACGGAGGACCGGGATGAATAAACGGCAAGCAAAGAAACAATACAAAAAAATCCACGGTCACAATCCCCCAAAGACAGCGGTAACGAAGTATACACCGGAAGAAATGGAGGCAATGAAAGCATACAATCTCACACCGGAGGATATTGAAAGAATCGGAAACGACCTGAGAGACGCATTTGCAGAGATGTTCAAAACGCTCCAAAGAGTTGCGGAGAGCATGGCCAGAGCGTTTGAAGATATGGGAAAGAAATACAGCAGACCAGTTATAGAGACAGAGGAGCCGCCGGTGGTAGTGGCCAGAACCCTGTCAGAAAGGAGAAAGAAGTGCAGGAGAAAAGGGTGGAGAGTATCAGAGAGGTAGATTTCTCTGGTCTGAAAGTCCCATTTGTAGCGGTATACGGTCATCCGGACGATTTCCCGGACAAATACGTGGCCAGAATCTACGAACTGGACAGAGCGACAGATACAATCATGGTCAAAGAGACACTGGAAGAAATAGAAATGGATATCAAAGAGCACACGGCCATGACATTCATTCCAAGAGGGACGGCAGATGTGCCGTCTCTGGTGGGCGTCTGGATGTAGGAGGGCAGCAGTATGAGAAGTGCAAAGGAATACAAAGCAATCCGGGAAGAAATCTATAGATTTATCGGCGCATACATAACAAAACACGTATACGCGCCAAGTAACAAAGAGATAGCAGAGGCTGTAGGAATATCCGGAACAACAGTGCACAGACACCTCATTGACATGATTGATGAGGGCATTCTGGAGACTGATGCAGAACCAGGAACACAGAGAGCAATCCGGATCAGAAACACACAGGTAGTGAAAAGGAGAAAAAAGAGTGAATAAGGTCATTTTGATGGGACGTCTCACACGAGATCCAGAGGTGCGATACTCAGCAGGAGACAATTCCACAGCAGTTGCCAGGTACACACTGGCAGTCAATAGGAGATTCAAGAGAGATAATGAACCGACAGCGGATTTTGTTCCGTGTGTGGCGTTCGGTAAGGCGGCGGAGTTTGCAGAGAAATGGTTTCGCCAGGGAATGCAGGTGGCAATTTCTGGAAGAATCCAGACAGGGAGCTACACCAACAGAGAGGGCAGAAAGATCTATACCACTGAGGTAGTCCTGGAGGAGCAGGAGTTCGCAGAAAGCAAAAGAGACGGAAATGCACCGGTTCCACAACCTGCAGATGCTGGAGATGGATTCATGAACATTCCGGACGGCATTGAGGACAATATTCCATTCAACTAGGAGGACAAGATGCTGATATTACCAATAAAACGAAAATGGTTTGATATGATCCTCTCCGGAGAGAAGAAAGAGGAGTACAGAGATATCAAGCCATATTATGACACAAGGCTCATGGACGCATTCGGAATGATATGGGTGGGAGATGAACTGATCCGCGCTCCGATGCCGGAACTGCAGAAAAACAGAGTGCAACTGGTGGCATTCCGGAACGGATATGGGAAAGATGTACCGACAATATGGACAGAGTGCTCACTATCGGCCGGATATGGCCGGGAAGAATGGGGAGCAGAACCAGGAAAGAAATATTATATTTTAACGATTGAGAACATAGGAGGCATGAAGCTATGAGAAACATAATCAACATGATAATCAAAATTGCAATCATCTGGGGAGCAGCATGGATGTTCCCGGAGTATGTAAAGATACAGGATACAAGGACAATGGTTCTGGTAGTGGCAACGCTCCTGATAGCGTCAATCGTTCTGACAGTGATAATGATGGGAGTCTTGATTCTGGCGGCACTGCCAGGAAACGGGGTGGGAATAGGAATAGCCATGCTGATAACGATCATCATGGCATTAGCATCTGGAATAATACAGCTGATGGCAGCAGTGCATTTTGTTCCTGGATTTGAGATACACGGAAAACTCACATACATCATTCTGGCATTACTGATGGCCGTATTTTCGATTGAGGAGAAAAAGGAGGCATAACAATGTTTTTATCAACGAGCGTATTAAACAATTTGATGAAAAAGGCATACAAGACCGGCCTGGTGGTAGCCAGGACGCAAGATGCACAAGGAAATGATTGGCTGTATCTGGCCGGATCATACTGGGAGGTAAGTGTCAACAAGGATTTCATTCCAAAAAAAACACTGGGAGACATCATCACACTGATCGGAGAGCTGCCAAGACCGGGAGAACGGTTTAAGGCAACAAAAGAGGGAAACCAGATCGAGATTGAGATGCCGATGGCAATAAACGAGGATGGATTCGGAACGGATACTCTGACCATCACTGACGTGCTACTGATCGGAACACAGGGAACCGTTCAAAGGCTCCTGCAGGATGAGCAGACCGGCCAGATCTATCCGGTCAACAACGTGTTTGTTTCGATTATCAATAATGCAATGGTAGAAGAGGATAAGGGAGAATATACAGTCACGGAGCCACTTTTCAATCCGTTAAGAGGAATCCTGTGGAAAAACAATGTCTGCAAGCTGAGAGCACATTTCCGGACAGATGACAAGAACATCAAGGTTTTGAAAAGCCTCAAAGGTGTAGATATCACGCCGGAGGTGCCAGAGGAATGATGTATCCAAAACCACAACGAAAGAAAAAGAGAAAAAAACACAAAGCCAGTATCCTACACTGCAAGGACGGCACCTGTTATCTCTGCATGAAATTAAAAGGGGACTATCGGAGACATCCGGTAGTCCATGAACATCACATCTACGATGGCCCTAACCGCAAGAACTCAGAGGCGGAGGGTCTAAAGGTGTATTTATGCTTAGATCATCATATTATGGGGCCAGAGGCGGTACATAACAATCACAAGAATATGCGGATACTGCACAGAGACGGACAGAGAGCATATGAGAGAACGCACAGCAGAGCAGAGTTCATGAGTCTGATCGGCAGGAACTATCTGGACGAAGAAAAACAGGAAGAACCGAAAAAGGACACAAAAGACGGGTTCATGTTCCTGGAACCGGACTGTATTGGCTGTTTTGGTGCATCAGAGAATCAATGCGAGCGTTGCGAGGAGAAAAGACATGATAAAAAGACTGAGACACTGGCTGATTGAGGCCAGAAAGAAGAAATGCCACCATTGCTGCCTGTGGTGCGAATGGTGGCGCATATGCGAGGAGGACAAATGATGGAGGATATGATTGCAATAGAGCTGGCCGTTATTATAGTGGCCATGTTCGCAATCGCAGTCGGATTCGATTGCATAAAAGACGGAATGTGCGATATAGGAGCAGTGATTCATGACATCATCACGGCTCTTGTCCGACATTACAGACAGAAAAAGCTCATGGAACAGATGGAACAGGAATGGGAGAATTACCTGAAGAAGAACAGGGCAAAAATGGTCAGGAATTTGATGAAAGAGCAGCAAAGACATTTTTCCACGAGCACCGGAGAAAAGCACACCGTAGAGGAGTGGGGAAAGGCTCTGGAAGAATTTGCGGAGTACCAATGCCAGCAGGATAAGGAGGAAAGAACATGGCAGGATCATATCATGGACAGGTTCATGAGGAGAATCTGAAAAGACTGGAGGAGTTTCATCAGGTATCAAAGAAAAACAGATACAGAAAGTGCAAAGTGGTTGAAAAAGTAAAGACGTCAAAAGGCGTGGAAGAACTGAGAGCCAAGAGAGCGCTGTTCCACGGGTGGGATGGAATCAAACAGGTTATAGATGCGTCTCCGATGATCGGAGGACATCCAGGTGGCCAGATAGCATACACAATGGGAATTGTGGAATACATGGACGGAACCGTGGACAGAGTATATCCGGAATACATAAGGTTTCTGGATACTGAGGACTTTGCGGGAGATTGTAACGAGTAGGGAGGAATAAAGATGCCAAACGTGCGACCACTGAACAAAAAGAAATATGGGATAAGCAAACACGCATTCGGAACGGCATACTCATATTGTCTGCAATATCCGGAATGGAGAGAGGAGTTTCCCCAACAAAAGGATATTAGAAACAATCCATGAAACACCTGCTTGCGT
>ENA-OWRC01003230-OWRC01003230.1-human-gut-metagenome-genome-assembly--contig:-NODE-3230-length-10906-cov-2.508985_pt1 | contig 10906 bp, 9 predicted proteins | sample MGYA00248268_ERZ651895 | MGnify/ENA primary metagenome ERZ651895 (study PRJEB26924, sample SAMEA4378242) | human gut metagenome | biome: human gut; feature: human-associated habitat; material: faeces...
GGAAACGTCAATGATGTTTCTTCCGGATTTACATAATACTGTTCAATAAAATTCGAATCGTTATTTTGATTTTTTATATAATTTCCTATATCCAATTCTTTCCATGTATAGGATATTCCAACTACCATAATCGCAAGTGAACAAATCATTGCTCCTCTAACGATAATCGAGTATTCTTTCTTTTTACGATACGCAGCAATCATCACCATTGCTGCCAAAAAAATGATTACTGTCGGAACAGCACAAGACCGTATATATTCAATAATCATGTCTTCATTTGTTCCTTCAAGTGGAACTTCAAGATGAAAAACAAGTTCCTCCATTGACAGATTTGTCCATGTTTTAAACATCCACGCTATACTAAAACTCAACAAACCAGCCAGCGTGATAAGTAGTACCGAAATAAATGTTTCTACTATTCTTAATATATTTTTTTGCATTTTTCCTCTTTTGTTATACCATCTAACTTTGTTTCTATTTCTATCCAACAAAACACCGGGGATTTAATCAAAGTTAGGATTCCCCGGTGTTAATACTCGCTTTATTTAGATATTCTCAACCCTTAATTCAATTGTTCACCTTCCGGCAACGTTCCACCCTCTTCAACTATATTGACCAAATCAATGATTTCCTGTACCGAAGACTCGATTGGCTCCATAATGAAGAGTTCTGTATCGCCACTGGAATAGCACGTGCCTTTTGAATTAGTTCCTTCTGCTGCCACAGACTGAATCGTCCAAGCTGGATTATTACTCAATTGATATTTAATCAATGCATTAATCTCTTCTTGAGACATATTGGTCTCTATATCTTTACTTACCTGTTCCATGATGGCGTTAGCTTTCAAGAGCATAGTCGGTGACAAACACTTCTTCAGCATAGCCGTAATAACTGCCTGCTGATCTTTTCCTCTCTGGTTATCTCCACCAGGAACATTTTGTCTTTCTCTAGAGAATGCAAGAGCTTCTTCACCATTAAAGTGATTATATCCTTTCTTTACATCCATTACGTGTTCTGAATCTTCACTTGTTGTAAACTCATATTCCGAGTATACATCTACTCCTCCAAGTGTATCTACAATATCAATTAATGAAGTAAAGTTCAATCTCGCAAAATAATTAATGTCTGTCTCATACAGTTCTGCCAATGTACGCATTGATGCATCTATACCATAGATTCCCGCATGTGTTAACTTATCTCTCTGTCCTCCTGAAACTCCCGGAATAGGAACATAATAATCACGCGGTGTTGTTACAAGTAATATCTGATGTGTCTGTGGATTTACAACTGCGATAATATTTACATCACTTCGACTTGTTTCTGATACATCACCATAAACATCAATACCACTGATATAAACTGTAAATGGTTCTTTTATAATACTGTCATCTGTTGCTCCTGTTGAATTTCCGAAATCCAACTCAACACGTATATTAAATGTATACAACACTTTCACTTTATCGCTATAACCATCTACTGCTTCTTCCATCAGACTTGTATATGCACTGTTATAAATGATTGCATCACAATCCCCATCAATCAAAGCCTGTGCTTGTGTCTGGACAGAATCATACTCTTTTACTTCGATCGTATCAACGCCAATCTGCTTTTCAATATCGGTCACAGCTGTCTGTATATTGCCAGCACCTTTCTCAAACTGTACACCATACGTATAGTCTGCCGCATCTTCTATTGTCTCTGCTGAATCATCTGCTCGTACTGCAACAACCATCTTATCCACTTTATAGTTGCTTCCTGTAATCTTCCCAATCATATTATTAGCCTGAGCGACATAATAACTTCCAGTAAACATCACAACCGCCATAAGTAAACTGAACACTTTTCCCAAAGTCCCCCGTTTTCTCCTTGCTACCTGTGAATTCAACGTGACGCACCATAAGAAGAATAAAATAGCTGCTGTCAATATCAGATATTTTTCAGGAATCATTCCAAGCAAATACAATACTGCCATCAATGCTACACTTGCAATCGTCTGAAGAACAATACATACTGTCCCTAACTTATTACTTCCCGATCTGCGGGAATACTTATTTGTACTTTTTTTTCTGCGTGCAGAATTGCCAGCAGATCCTTTTCGTTTTGCCATCTTACATCCCTTTTCTTAAATTAGAACAATTTTGACGGGTAAACTCCTTCTTCAATCAATCCACGAAGCGCTGCTGTTACAGATTCTTTATCCTCCTTATATGTCACACCAAACCACTGGTCATGTGACTGCAGTACTTTTACTTCGAGTTTTCCATCACTTAACAGATCTCCAATCATTGTCGGAAGCAGATATTCTGCTTTTAGATCTGTACTTTCTGTTTTCTCAAGGAACTCATCAAATCCTGTCTTAAGAATCTCGAAAAATTCAGGTGTAATTCCCCACATATTCATAGATACCGGTGAATCAACATCAAGGAATACATCTCCATCCTCTTTATGGATTACGGCTTTTCCATCTTCTTTTTCGATGTTATGTGTCTCTTCAATGTCTGCAAGCATGCCATGTCCGTCTACTTCGCACACACCTCTGGTCACGCCTCCGTTATCACTCAATGTATTTTTCAATACAAAGCTGACCATACAAATCTGCATTATATCAGCAGATGGAAGGTTTGTCAAATAACTGTATGCCTCTTTAAATGCTTCTTTTCCATAATAATCATCTGCATTGATTACAAGGAATGGAGCATCCACCACATCTTTACAGCAAAGAATTGCCTGACCTGTTCCCCAAGGTTTTGTTCTTCCTGTGAATTTTCCGCTGAATTTTTCCGGAATATCATCAAGCTCTTGAAATGCATATGCTACTTCTACTTCTTTTTCAATACGGTTGCCAATGATCTCTTTGAAATCTTTCTCGAGATCTTTGCGGATAACGAATACAACTTTGTCAAACCCTGCTTCTAATGCATCATAGATGGAGTAGTCCATGATAATCTCTCCATTTGGTCCGATTGGAGCCAGCTGCTTGATTCCGCCTCCAAAACGACTTCCAATACCTGCCGCCATGATTACTAATGTTGCTTTGCTCATTTCTTTTTCCTCCTAATGTCTCTTCACTGTTACAATATACCAGTTTATAAACACCACTTATTCTCCCAATCCATCTTTCACAAGTTGAACCATGTCTGAAAGCGCTGTTTCTTCGTCTTCTCCTTCACAAATAATTGTAATCTCATCTCCGCTTTTTATACATGCTCCCAGTACGCTTAATACACTTTTAGCATTTGCATTCACTTCTTCATTTTTCATCTTCTTGTATACTGTGATCTTGCTCTTGTACTGCATTGCAGTTTTACAAAACAATCCTGCCGGTCTTAGATGAAGTCCTGTCGGATTTTTGATCACTACTTTATCGCTTACCATGTTATTCTCCTATTCTATCTCTCTGATAGTTGGAAGTTTTAACTCCAATATCATATAATATGCATTGAAAACTGTCAATGCCGGTCATCTTAATTCTTTTTTAATTTAGACCTGTAATTTATAAAACAATATAATGTATCACTAATTTGTCTCAGAGTTATTTTCCGGTTGTTCATCTTCTGTGGATTTTTTTTCAGTCAATGTAAGCTGCACTGTCACTGGTTTTGTCAATGTCACTCCATCCGGAAGATCTACTTCTACCGGTATGTCAAAAGTGCCTTCCTTCGTGTAATTCTGGAGGTTTACCGATACTGCATTGCTGATATCCAGACTGTCCAGCGTATCTTTCTCTCCCTGAAATACAAGTGTCACCTCAGCATCTGGCTCATAACTTACCTGAAGATTTTTTGCCAGATAATTCTGTTTGATAGATGCAACCATAAACTCAATTGTACGATTTCCCAACTGTTCGATCATTGCAGTTGCGGTAACCTTTCCCGAAGCGCCTTCAATCAGTTCTACACCTTCCGGCAGATAATCTGTAATATCAAATGCTTTCTCTATCTTCTCTGTTGCCCCGTCAATAGACAATTCAGATGCTGGAATATTGATACTTTCAATCTTGGATAAGGCCTCTTCTTTTCCGCAGACCTGCACGCTCGCCGGTTCGCTCGAACAACCTAGATATTCATATCCATCTGCCGGTGTTCCAGATGCTTCAAATTTTAACGGAACCGTCTTGATCCTCATTACTGTCACATCTACAGTGATTCCATCTTCTCCAAGATTATTACTTAGCTGTCCCTGATTGATTACATTTCCCGATGCATCATATAAAACAAGTTCTGCTGTAAGTTCTTCATCTTTTGAAATTCCATCTACATTAATCTTCGCTACGGCTTTATCAATTGATTTTACTGTGGATTCTGCTCCTGTAATCGTTATTTTTTCCGGATTAACTTTCATCTCTCCAATCTGATAACCGTCACGCTGCGTTCCTGTTGTGCTAACAGTCAGTGTAAATACAGTCTTACCTGTTGGTTCCGTCTTAATCTGTATATTTCTCGGAGCAGCCTCTGCCGACTGATAAGATCCACTATACTTTGGAATTGATACTGAAATTGGTATCAACCCTGTCCTGGAATCCATTTCTTTAATATCCGCAGTAGCCACAATATCATCCGACTTAATCTGTTGAATCACTGAACGTTTTGCATAAACAACTACGTTTACATTCTGATCATCTAAAACCGTATAAACTTCCCCACCCTGTGTAATCACATCATCGTTCGCTATCGTAACTTTGATGTTTGTATAGGTTGATTTCGTAACCGGATTAGCAACATTCGCAACAATCAGCCAAAGAAATGCTGCAAAAACAAATGCAATAATCTTAAGCGGAAGATTCGTTGTCAATTTGTATTTTTTCATGATCTGTGCCATCCTTTCCGTATAGAAAACTTGTTCTTTGTCTCTGTCTTTCTATACTGAATCTGGCTTAACTGTCTCCGAAGTTCTTCTGCGTTAATAGCTCGAAGCAATCGTCCTCCGGAAGCCACAGAAACAAGTCCCGTTTCTTCTGAAACAACAATCACAAGAGCATCGCAAACCTCGCTCATTCCCAATGCCGCACGATGCCTTGTTCCCAGATCTTTACTGATTGTCATGTTATCTGAAAGTGGCAGATAACATGTTGCTGATGTAATTCTGTCCCCTCTGATAATAACCGCGCCATCATGAAGTGGGGTGTTGTGTTCAAAAATATTGATCAGCACCTGAGAAGACACTTTACAATCAAGCTCTATACCTGTCATTTCATACTCTGTTAACTGAATCACCTGTTCTACTACGATCAGTGCTCCTGTACATACACTTCCCATAGCATAACAAGCTCTTACAATACTATCCAGTGTTTCATCCGAAAACCTTTGATTTTCTTTATTTTTATCGAACGGATTAATGTTACTAAATAAATTTTTCTCTCCCAGCTTCTCCAATGCCCGTCTAAGTTCTGGCTGAAAAACAACAATTGCTGCAATCGCTAATACATTAATCGACTCTCTTGCCAGATACAGGATCGTATTCATTTGAAAAAGCCATGCCAGAAGAATAAATCCCCCCAGCATAAGCATTCCTCGCAGAAGCATCCAGGCTTTTGTGTTCTTGATCCAGAGCATGATTTCATAGACAATAATCGTCACAATCAGAATCTCTATGATATCTTTTATCTGTATATGTGGAAAATACATTCCATTTGAATAATTTCTTATAAAATTCTGAATCCACTCTATCATCTCAAGTCTCACCACCTTATGTAATCATTCGTTGTTATCCACTTTTATGTCTTTTTTCTACTGATTACTCATTTTTCTCATTATTCTGATCCAAGCCTAATTCCTTACTCAGACTTCTTGTTAAAAGAATATCTTCCGTCATGTTTGAATCATTAAAAATTGTTGTTTGTGCAAGATCAGACTCCTTTTTCAGTTGTTCTGACTGATTTTTTTCCTCTTTCTGTTCAACTTCCTTCAAATCAGAAACTTCTGACACAGCAGTATTGTTTTCTGTCTCTGACACATTCGGCATCTCTGCGTCCTGTTCCTGATGTTCTGTAATATGTTTCACTCGCTTCTCAGGCATCTGAACTCCTACTTTCGGAACTGCCTTTACATAATAATAGTATTCGTCATCTTCAAACTGAACATTCTCTATTCTTGAATAATCCACAGAGAAAAAAAACACTTCAAGGAACAATCCTATTACAACACCAAGTATCCCACTGAAAATCATCATCGTATAAGACATATGAAGTCCAAGAGAAATATTTCCCGATGCACCTACGATCACACAAACTGCCGCTCCTGTTGCTGATGCAATCTTCCAGGAATGATCGACTGCCCGATTTTTAATTCCGTTCACTACCAGCATTCCAATCACTACTGCAAACAGCATAACCCACATTTCTTGATAGCCTACAAACTGTTTTGTAAAATTGGTTAAAGTGCTGATCATTGTTGTTCCATCTGTACCTTTCAATGCTGTTGCCGAAGCTTTGATCAGGTAAAGCAAATAATAAACAAGGATTCCGCAGGATGCAGGAACAATCCATACTGTAGTACCTAGCAGCCCAAATATGACCGGAATCACCAGTGGTATTTTCAAGCCAAAAGCTACTACCGTAAACAGAATCAGCCAGCTCTTCTCCGGGGTAAATCGAAAGTAGAAAATATACATTAACAAAAACAGTATCACCGCAACTCCGGCTATTGGCATAGATAATGTATATAAATGAGCCACTATTAACACAGTTGCTGCTGCCGTCATTACTGCCAGAGGGAGAAATGTACAGACTACTGCTAAGCCAACAGTACAAAGAACAGATGATGCCATCTTCATAAATCCAATATTAGAATTGATCAGGTTAAACACCAAAAGTGCAAGCAAAAACTGTGCTCCCTTTCGAACTAAGAGAGAGTGCGAAACATAAATCTGCTTAAATCTTTCTCTAAGAACCAGTAAATTGTTCATTGTTCATTCTTCTCCTTTTTACACATCTTTTCTAAACGGGACAAATTACGATAATAACGTTTTACATTCTGTTTGGCAACTGCATGTTTTCTCTTATAAAAACTATTTGAGCCAACCCCATATATAACCAAAAAAACTATATAGCCTGCAATTGCTGCAATCAAGAGAACGAATAGTTTTAAAATTGTCAGATCAGCAGATAAACTATCACTTGAATAAATGCAGAAACTAACGAACAAAATTGCATAACCTATTGTTACCCAGATCAATGTAATCCATGTCTTAAGACTTGCATAATCTTTTCTGTAATAATCGACAATTTTAAAATCATCTTTGTGATTCTTCTCATATATCGACATTTTTGTCATTAAACGAATCCTGTCTTTATCTAACATATCCGACATTCACCTTTCCAAATTTCTCTCCTAAGTATACCATATGTTCAGATGCCTTGTCCAATGCTTAGAGTCAAAAAGTAGACATTTTCAACACCTGCTTTTTTCAGGATTCCTGCAGCACGTTCTATTGTACTTCCGGTTGTGTAAATATCATCAATCAGAAGAATGTTCTGGCGTGGATTCCACGATTTTGAAACCGCAAATGCCCCCTTCAGATTTCTGTGTCTCTGCTCCCCGTTCATTTCCTTTAAAGGCCGGGTTTTCTTAATCCGATATAAAACATCTTTTTCCATAGGAATTCCCATGCATTCTGATAACTGCTTTGCTAAAAGTTCTGCCTGATTATATCCTCGTTTTCTCATTTTCGATCTATGTAATGGAATTGGAATAATTGCCTGGATCCCCCATCTTCGAATCTGAAATTCAAACTCATCTGCCAGCTCTTTCCCAAAGATTTCCGCATAATATCGCTTGTTGTGATATTTCAACCGATATACTGAATTTGAAACCGGCGGAATGTGAACCCATAGGCTGCGTCCTTGTTCATAATTACTTTTTCTTCTTTCACAATCTCTGCAATACTCTTTCGTTTCATCCTCCAATGGCTTTCCACAATGGATACATTTTATTTCTCCCACCTTAACAACCTGTTTTCTACAGTCATCGCAAATACCTTTTGAGCTGATTTCCTGACAAAACGGGCATCTTTTTGGATACATTTTTTCTAAAATTCTTTGATTCGCTCGTCTAAGCTTGTAAATCTTCCCTGTTCGCTTTTGTTTTCGATCATTTCCTGAAATGTTAGTTCACTCCCTACTATTGTTAAACATTTTTTTGCCCGCGTCACTGCTGTATAAAGCAGATTCCTGTTATATAGTAACTTTGGTCCTGGAAGAAGTGGGATAATGACCGCCGGATACTCGCTTCCCTGAGATTTATGAACCGTAATCGCATAGGCAAGTTCTAACTCATCTGTCATATCGTATCCATATTTTACCTTTCTCCCTTCATCATATTCCACGATAACAGTTTCTGTATATTCATTGATTTCATCAATGACTCCCATGTCACCGTTAAAAACTCCAATTCCTTTGTCGACTGTTAATCCAAATCTGGTAGAAACTTCCCACTCTAATTGATAATTATTTTTAATCTGCATTACTTTGTCACCTTCACGGAACAATCTACCATTAATTTCTTTCTCCGTTTTTTGGGAATCTGAAGGATTCAGATATTGCTGTAGAATCACATTCAATCGTTCTACACCCAGCAATCCCTTACGTGTTGGTGTCATTACCTGGATTTCATTTGGATCGGCCTGCACATATCTGGGTAATTTCTTCTGTATTAAAGTAATAACAACGCTAATGATCGTATTCGCATCCTGGCGTTTTAAGAAGAAGAAATCCCGGCTTTTATTATCAATTGTAACCGGTTCTCCTGCATTGATCTTATGAGCATTTACTACAATATCACTCTCTCCTGCCTGACGAAAAATCTTTGTAAGCGTCACTACGTGAAATTTTTCTGAACGTATGATATCTTTTAACACGCTTCCCGGTCCCACGGACGGAAGCTGATCCACATCTCCCACAAGAATAAGTCTTGTTCCCGGAATAACTGCTGATAAAAGCGCATGCATCAGATTCAGATCAACCATGGACATCTCATCTATAATGATAACATCTGTCTCAAGTGGATTCTCTCTGTTTCTCAAAAATCCACCTACACTGTTCTCTTCCTCAGGATTTCCACTTACTTCAAGTAATCTGTGAATCGTCTGGGCTTCATATCCTGTAGCCTCTGTCATTCGCTTTGCCGCGCGTCCTGTTGGCGCTGCAAGAAGGATACTCATTCCTTCGCTTTCAAAAAATTGAATCATCGTATTGATCGTTGTCGTCTTACCTGTACCCGGTCCTCCTGTTAATATGAGCAAACCATGTTTAATAGCTTCTATAACAGCTCTGTGTTGCATTGGATCCAATTCTATCTTTTCTTTCTGTTCTACTCTTTTCAGACGTTTCTCCATCATGTCTTCCGGCATCTGACAGTCAATATCAAGATCATTAAGCATTTTCGCAGTATTCAATTCCAAGTAATAATAATGTGCCGGATAAATGCGAATTTCCTCATCCACTTCTTTCATAACTGTTTTCCGCTCTATACACAGATCCATGATGTACTTCTCAATATCTTCAAGATCAACTCCTAAAAGTGCATTCGCCCTTCGAAGCAATATATTCTGTGGTAAATACACATGCCCCTCACCTACTGCCTGTTGCAATGTATAAAATAAACCACTTCGTATACGATAATCTGAATCTGTATGTATGCCAATCTTGGATGCAATTTCATCCGCAGTCTTAAATCCGATTCCTTCAATATTATCTGCAAGCTGATACGGATTTTCTTCCAACACTTTATACACTTTCATTCCGTAATACTGATAAATCTTGGCTGCCAGCTTTGTGGAAATACCGTATTTCTGCAGATAAATCATGGCTTTTCGCATATCTTTCTTTTCTTCAAGCTGAGATGCAATCTCCTGTGCTTTTCTCTCACTGATTCCTTTGATCTCCGCAAGTCTTTCCGGCTCTTCTTCAATAATGCGGAAAGTATCCTCTTTAAACTTTTTCACGATTCGGCCAGCCAGTGCCGCACCCACACCTTTCACTGCTCCTGAGCCAAGATATCGTTCAATAGAAACAATATCCTCCGGCTCTTTTACTTTATAATGAGAAATCTTTAACTGCTTACCATAAACATTATGATTCACATATTCTCCTTGAATTTCAAGAAGCTCTCCTTCATTAATATAGTTCAAACTTCCCACGCATGTCACTTCACCATCATCATGTTCAATATGGAATACTGTATACCCATTATCAGAATTTCTATATACAATATGACTCACATACCCTGTAACTGTTTCCACACTTTTTCCTCTCTCTTCTTGTATCTTTTCCTATTTATATGCAGAAAAAGGGTGTGTTCCTATTATACACACCCCTTGTAATTGAATCTTCTTCTCTAAGAACCTGACACTTCAAATTCTTTTCCAGAATTCTTTCTCTTAAAACTCTTTTCTTCCACTCATAAATTCCACAAACTGTCCGGTACCAATTGCAACGACTTTCATTGGATCCTCCGCTGTCATCGTATTAATTCCTGTTCTCTCTTCAATCAATTCTTCCAATCCGCGAAGAAGTGCTCCTCCTCCGGTAAGAACAATTCCCCGATCAAGGATATCTGCCGACAACTCCGGCGGAGTCTGCTCAAGTACTCCGATTACAGCTTCTACAATCTGTCCGGTAGACTCTCTCAAAGCTTCTTCTGTCTCAGATGAAGTCACTGTAACCGTCTTCGGAAGCCCTGTTACCAGATTACGCCCTCTGACTTCCATCTTCTCTTCTTCTACAAGTGGATAAGTCGTTCCAATCTTAATCTTGATATCTTCTGCTGTTCTTTCTCCGATCAGAAGATTGTGTTTCTTTCTCATATAGCGTACGATTGCTTCATCGAAATCATCACCCGCTATCTTAATTGATGTATTCACAACTGTTCCACCCAGCGAAATAACTGCAATATCTGCTGTACCGCCACCG
>ENA-OWRC01003236-OWRC01003236.1-human-gut-metagenome-genome-assembly--contig:-NODE-3236-length-10894-cov-4.277424_pt1 | contig 10894 bp, 8 predicted proteins | sample MGYA00248268_ERZ651895 | MGnify/ENA primary metagenome ERZ651895 (study PRJEB26924, sample SAMEA4378242) | human gut metagenome | biome: human gut; feature: human-associated habitat; material: faeces...
ATAAAGAAAAGGACGACTTTTCAGTACAGTCAGTTCTAAGCTCAAATTGATTCTGGAGCTATCATAGCATTATTCCCCTATTTTGTCAAAGATATTTTGCAGTTTTTTCAATATCGTAGTATGCTAAAAGGAGGTACCAAACGAAACACCAAGGAGGTTACAAAATGCAGTATTTTGAACGTCAAAATGACAGTCTGATCTTTCGCTTAAACGGAGAAACCGTCATGGTTTCCCCCTGGGGAGAAGACAGCCTGCGCACGCGGGCGGCATTGTTTAACGAGCTTTCAGACAACAGTCCGGCACTTCTTTCTCCGGCAAAAAGTGAGCCTGTTATCGAACTTGGGGAACGTCAGGCTGTAATTACCAACGGCAAAATCTACGCTGTGCTTTCCCTGCAGGACTGGGGCGATGAGCTGCAGATTTCCTATTATAATCAAAAGGGCGAGCTTCTGCTGCAGGAAATTCCAAACGGCGGTGCCCTGTTTTTAAAGGCACGTCGCTTTCAGTCCCTGCCCGGTGACTCTTTTTTTCTGACCGCATCCTTTGTCTCCAACCCATCCGAAAAAATCTACGGTATGGGACAGTATCAGCAGGAAACCCTCAATTTAAAAGGCTGTAATCTGGAGCTTGCCCACCGCAACTCACAGGCGAGCATCCCCTTTTACGTTTCCAGTCTCGGTTATGGCTTCTTATGGAATAATGCCGCTGTGGGAGATGTCCATTTCGGCACGAATACGACACAGTGGACTGCCCGCTCCTGTAAACAGCTGGACTACTGGATCACTGCAGGCGACACTCCTGCCGAAATAGAAGAAGCTTATGCCAACGCAACCGGAAAATCTCCCATGATGCCCGAATACGGTCTTGGCTTCTGGCAGTGCAAGCTGCGCTACTATAATCAGGAGCAGGTGCTTTCCATTGCCCGTGAATACAAGAAACGGAATATCCCCCTGGACGTCATCGTGATTGACTTCTATCACTGGCCCTACTGCGGTGACTGGCGTTTCGATGAAGAATTCTTCCCGGATCCTGCTGCCATGATAAAGGAGCTGCAGGAGCTTGGCGTAGAAACCATGGTTTCTATCTGGCCTGCCGTAGATTTTCGCAGTGAAAACTACGAAGAGATGAAGCAGCAGAATATGCTGGTAAAATCCAACTCCGGCGTCGATGTCCAGATGATCTTCCACGGCAATAATGCCTTTATGGACGCAACCAATCCCAAAACACGCCGCTATGTCTGGGAAAAATGCAAACAAAACTACGCGGACCTCGGCATTCGCACATTCTGGCTGGACGTTGCAGAGCCGGAGTATACGTCCTACGATTTTGAAAACTACCGTTACTATTCCGGTACGGTACTGGAAACCGGCAATATCTATCCCAGAGAATACGCGCGGCTTTTCTACGAGGGGCAAAAGGAAAACGGTCAGGACGACATCGTCAATCTGATCCGCTGCGCATGGACAGGCAGCCAGCGTTACGGTGCTCTGGTCTGGTCCGGAGATATTATGTCAACTTATGAGGACTTCCGTAAGCAGATCTGTGCCGGAATCCATATGGGACTTTCCGGCATTCCGTGGTGGACAACCGATATCGGCGGTTTCCATAACGGCGTTGCTGCAGATCCCGATTTTAAAGAGCTGCTGATCCGCTGGTTCCAGTTCGGTACCTTCTGTCCTGTTATGCGTCTGCATGGCAGCCGCCAGCCCTATACCCCAATTTATAACAAGGCGGGCGAGCTTCGCGAGGGAACCGGAACCGATAACGAGGTATGGAGCTATGGCGAAGAGGCTTATCAGATCATGACAAAATTCATCCATGTCCGTGAGCTGATGCGAGACTATACGAGAAGCCTCATGCAGCAGGCACACGAAAACGGTCATCCGGTGCTCCGTGCTCTGTTTTATGAATTCCCGTCCGATCCGATCTGCTGGGACATCAAGGATTCCTACCTGTTTGGATCTGATCTTTTAGTCGCACCGATCTGCCATGAGCATGCAGTAGACAGACAGGTTTATCTTCCTGCCGGCGCATCCTGGACAGATGCCCGCACCGGAATAGTTTATGAGGGCGGTCAGTGGATCATGGCGGATGCGCCGATGGATACGCTCCCCTTGTTCCTGCGCGACGGCAGACAGGACTACCTGATCGGAGAGATCTGATACCGCCACCACCGTTAAGAAAGGAATTTTCAACCAATGGATACCAAAAAAGACCCTTTCCAGAACCTTCAGGAAAGAATGCGCAACGCCCTTGCTGACCACTCGATCCGCGCGTTTCAGGAGCTTTCCAGCTCCACGCGGGATCTGATGTCCTGCTATCGCTGCGCGATTATGGAGATTGAAACGAAATTCCGCGTATTAAACGAACGCTTTTCCCTCCAGCACGACCGCAACCCCATCGACAGCATCCAGAGCCGCTTAAAGTCCCCCGACAGCATTCTGGACAAAATGCTTCGAAAAAAGCTGCCCTTTACCCTCGAGGCAATTGAAAACAACATCTTCGACATCGCAGGCATCCGTGTCGTCTGCTCCTTTGTGGACGATATTTACATGCTCGCCGACTGCCTGCTGCAGCAGGACGATATCACGCTGATCGAGCGCAAGGATTACATCAAAAATCCGAAGAGAAACGGTTATCGCAGCCTGCATCTGATTATCGAGGTGCCGATCTTTTTACAGAATGAGAAAAAAATCATGAAAGCGGAGGTACAGCTGCGCACGATTGCCATGGAGTTCTGGGCAAATCTCGAACACCAGCTCCGCTATAAAAAAGACCTGTCACCCGAGTTAATGGAGCAGACCTCCTACCAGCTGAGCGAATGCGCACGCTTAAGCGCTGTCCTCGACGAGCAGATGCAGGCGATCCGGGATATTATTGAGAAGGAAGAAGATTCGTCCGAAAAAAGCGACAGCCCTAAAAAGCCTTCCGACCGGCTTTCCCGTCCGATCTTAAGTGCGCTGGAAAACTATGCCCCGAAGACAGAATAAGGAGGATACTTATCATGTTCAGCAGTCGATTATGGCAGCTATTTTTAGACTCTTTTCCCAAAATCCTGCTCCCGGGCCTGACGGCAACCATCCCGCTGACCATTATTTCCTTCTCGCTGGCGCTGGTGATCGCGGTGGTTGCGGCCCTCGTGCAGTTTGCAAATATTCAGGGGCTCAAGCAAATCGCCCGTTTTTATATCTGGATTTTCCGTGGAACGCCGCTTTTGGTACAGCTGTTCGTCGTGTTTTTCGGTCTGTCCAGAGTCGGCATCGTCCTGGATCCGTTTCCCGCTGCAGTCATCGTCTTTTCTTTAAATGAAGGCGCTTACTGTGCAGAAACCATCCGGGCGGCACTGGAAGCCGTTCCGAAGGGTCAGCTGGAAGCCGGTCTTTGTGCAGGACTTTCCTATTTACAGACCATTTTCCGCATCGTGCTCCCCCAGGCAATGCGTACCGCATTTCCGCCGCTGTCCAACTCCCTGATCTCCATGGTCAAGGATACCTCTCTGGCAGCCAACATCACCGTAACGGAAATGTTCATGGTAACCCAGCGAATCGTTGCCCGTACCTACGAGCCGCTTCTTCTGTATCTCGAAGTCGGTCTGATCTACCTGATCTTCTCCACCGTCCTGACAAAGCTTCAGGCTGTCGGTGAGAAAAAACTCGGTTCCTACGGACAGAAAGGAGTCTGACCTATGCTGGAAATCCGAAATATTCATAAATCCTTTGGCAGTACTCCTGTCTTAGGCGGAATCGATCTGGACGTAAACCAGGGAGATGTTATCGCCATCATCGGTCCGAGCGGCTCCGGCAAAACCACACTGCTGCGCTGCCTGAATTATCTGGAGCACGCCGACAAGGGCACGATGGTCTTTGACCAGGAAACCTTTGCGATGAATAAAATTTCCAAAAAGGACATCGCCCGGCTCCGCAAAAAGACTGCCTTCGTGTTCCAGAGCTATAACTTATTCGCCAACAAAACCGCCCTCAAAAACGTCACAGAGGGACTGATTGTCGGCCGCAAAATGCCCAAAGAGAAGGCACGTGAAATCGCTATGAAGGCGTTGGAAAAGGTCGGGCTTGCCGACCGCAGCGACGCTTATCCGGCACAGCTTTCCGGCGGTCAGCAGCAGCGTGTCGCAATCGCGCGTGCCATTGCCGCCCAACCGGAAATCATCTATTTCGATGAACCGACTTCTGCCCTCGATCCGGAGCTGACCGGTGAGGTCCTTTCCGTCATGCGTTCCCTGGCAAACGAGGGGATGACGATGATCGTCGTCACACATGAAATGAGCTTTGCCAAAAATGTTTCCAACAAGATCATCCTGATGGAAAACGGGCGTATCGTGGAACAGGGACCCTCGAAGGAGTTTTTTGCAAATCCGAAAGAAGAACGTACCAAAGCATTTTTACAGTCTTTTGACCAGCAGTAATCCGGCGCTTTACCTGTCCGGCTGCCGCTGGCAGGAATATCAGAAAGGAGTTATTTTTTTATGACTTTCAAAAAATCTATTGCACTGCTGCTTTCCGGCTCTATGCTGGCAGCGGCTGCTTTAACCGGCTGCGGTTCTGACAACACTGCATCAGCTGTCTCCAACACAGCAGGCAAAGACCTGTTAGACCAGATCCAGGCACGGGGCAGCATCACGGTTGCCATGGAGGGTACCTGGGCCCCCTGGACCTATCACGATGAAAACGACGAGCTGGTGGGCTACGACGTAGAGGTTGCAAAGCTGATCGCAAATGAGCTCGGCGTCGATGTCAACTTCGTCGAGGGCGAATGGGACGGTCTGCTCGCCGGCCTGGACGACGGCCGCTACGACATCATGGTAAACGGCGTAGGTGTTACACCAGAGCGTCAGGAAAAATACGATTTTTCCATACCTTATGCCTATAATAAAACTGCTGTCATCGTCCGCAGCGACTACGACGAAATTCATTCCATGGAGGATTTAAAGGGAAAACACACTGCAAACACCATCAGCAGTACCTATGCAACCCTTGCGGAAAAATACGGTGCAGAGGTAAAGGGCGTCGATGACCTGAATCAGACCATCGAGCTTTTACTTTCCAACCGAATCGATGCAACCCTCAACACAGAGGTGACCTATTATGACTACTTAAAGGCACATCCTGATGCAAATATCAAAATTGCCGCTTTGTCTGATGAGGTAGAAAAGGTTGCAATCCCCGTCCGCAAGGGCGACGATACAAAGACGCTGCTTGCAGCCATCAACGACGCACTCGCAAAGCTGGACGAATCCGGCGAGCTGACCGCATTGTCGGAAAAATACTTCGGAACCGATATCTCGAAGCTGGAAAACTAAATCACCAAAATTCAATTCAAAAAGCTCCTGTGCATATTCCTGCACAGGAGCTTTTGATTCGTAGGGTGTATTGTTTCGAAAGTTTATTCGTGAATCTCCAACGGAAGTCCGTCGGGATCTGCAAAAAATGTCATCGGTTTTCCGGTAAACTCATCGGTACGGATCGGCTCTGTCACAATTCCGAGGCTGTTTAACCGCACAACCGTATCCTCCACGCTCTCCACAAAAAATGCGAGATGCCGAAGTCCCTGTGCCTCCGGATAGCTCGGACGCTTGGGTGCATCCGGCTTGATAAACAGCTCGATCTCCTGCTCTCCGCATTTCAGATCGATCTTGCAGTCTGCTTTGTCTTTCCGGTGGTTTTCCCGGATCACCGTAAAGCCGAGCAAATCCACATAAAAATGTCTGGAGCGCTCATAATCGCTTCCGATGATGGCAACGTGATGGATTTTTTCGGATAAAGGGACCGCTTTGATTGCCAGCTGTCCGGTACGCTCTTTCAGTACGTCTGCTGCCGCCGATGCCTCCTGTGCACTGTCTGTCAGGGTCGGAACGATTTCTTCAAAAATTCCATCCAGCTCGTCCTGGGTCTGATAGGTTCCCGTCGTCAGGATCACAAACAGATCCTTATCCGGCAGCACAACGCCGAACTGTCCGAAGGCGCCATCCGCACGGAAGGACCCGGGTGTCCTGCACATCCAGCACTGAAATCCGTAGCCGTAAGCCCATTCTTTGACGTGTCCTTCCGCATCTCCGGCAGTCTCGATCTGCTTGGTGCAGGCAAGGTCAAACCATTCCTCTTCCAGCAGCTGCCTGCCTTCCCAGCGTCCACGGTTTAACACAAAATAAATAAAACGCGCCATGTCCTCCGTCGTCATCCGCATACCGCCGCCAGCCATTTCCACTGCTTCCGGTCCCGGGCACTTCGAACAGGTCAGAGAGGTGATGCCGAGGGGTTCCAACAGACGGGGCTTTAAAAATTCCGTCACATCACAGCCTGTTTTTCTCTTCAACACAGCCGCCAGCATATTTGTGCCCGCCGTATTGTATTTATAAAAGGTTCCCGGCTCGTGTAAAAACGGATGCTGTAAAAACTCCCGGATCCAGTCGGGGGATTCCATATCTATCTCTGTCTCATGTCCGCAGCTCATGGTCAGAAGATGCCAGAGTGTGGCCTTCTGCAGATTTTCTGACGGCTCCTTCGGCAGAAGCTCCGGGAAAAGATCCACTAACCGCTCCTCCAGTGACAGGATTTTTTCCTGTCGTGCAAAACCGATGGCCGTTGCCGTCAGGGTTTTGCCAAAGGAATACAGCGGGTGCGCAAGCTCCGGTGCATACGGCTTCCACCAGCCCTTTGCCGCACATTTTCCATGCCGCACCACCATAAAGCTGTGCAGTTCGATGTTCTTTTCCTCCATCCGGTCCAGAAACCGGAGAATTCCCTCGGAACTGATCCCCAGCGATTCCGGTGACGCATCCTGAAAATAAGACATACCCCATATCCTCCTCTTTTTTAGATGATCTGCCAAAAACGGCTCCCTGTTTTCGGAGCCGTTTTTGGTAATACACATCGATTCAGACCCGTTTCAGTTCATATGCACGGGTGCCCAGACCGATTTTTTCTGCCTGATCCAGCGTCGCTTCCCATTCCACATTCGGATTGGAATCCAGGAAATGATCGTGATGATGATGCCAGTCAGACTGTGCCAGATGTTCCCCAAGCTGGCTGTTTGCGATCGGAGTCGCCTGCAGGCAGGCATCCGCACACGCCTGATCCAGTGCTACCGGGTCAAAGCTTGCAAACATACCGATATCCGGCAGGATCGGCGCATCATTTTCGCCATGACAGTCGCAGTTGGGGCTGATATCCTGCACCAGTGAAATATGGAAGCAGGGACGGTTCTGACAGACAGCCATCGCATATTCTGCCATCTTCCGGTCCAGCAGCTCGTTTGCACAGCTGTTTTCATTGTAGACTGCATCAAAGCTGCAGGCTCCGATACAGCGTCCGCAGCCCTTACATTTGTCATAATCGATAACCGCTTTTCCATTCGGATATGTAATCGCATCGCTTCCGCACTCATGTGCACAGCGTCTGCAGCCGCGGCATTTTTCCGGATCGATGGCCGGCTTTCCGCTGGTATGCTGCTCCATCTTGCCTGCACGGCTGCCGCAGCCCATGCCGATATTTTTAATGGCACCGCCAAAGCCGGTCGCCTCATGTCCCTTAAAGTGCGTCAGGCTGATAAAAATATCCGCATCCATAATTGCACGTCCGATCTTCGGTGCAGGACAATACTCTGCATTCGGAACCGGTACTTCTACCTCGTCCGTACCCCGCAGACCGTCTCCGATCAAAATCTGACAGCCTGTTGTGATGGTATTAAAGCCGTTTAAATTTGCACAGTCCAAATGCTCCAGCGCATTTTTGCGGCTGCCAGGATAAAGGGTGTTGCAATCCGTCAAAAACGGAACGCCACCCTGTGCCTTGCACAGGTCTGCCACTGCCCTTGCATAGTTCGGACGCAGAAATGCCAGATTTCCAAGCTCGCCGAAGTGCATTTTAATCGCGACAAACTTGCCGTCCATATCAATGTTTTTGATGCCTGCCGCGAGACAGACCTTTTTTAACTTATCCAGCTGACTCGTACCAACCGGACACCGGAAATCCGTAAAATAAACTGTTGATTTTCCCATACTTCCCTCCAAATTTTCGATGTGCATAGCACGGCACGTGCTATTTTTCTGCCTTGAAGACATTTTACCATCTTACATCAGGAAATCCAATGCACTTTTCAAAAATTTGTCGGGTGACGCCACATCCTGTAGTCCTGTTATTCCTCGTTTTCTCCCGTATCGGAAGCAATGGCCTGATCTATGAGTTTTTGCAGCGTTTCCGCCTGATTCTTCTCCGTAATAGCGCCCACGATGGGATCCCCGACGATATTGCCGTTCCGATCTACTACATAGGTAGTGGGATAGGCATAAATGCCGGTGGTAAATCTTCCCGCCTCGCTGTCAGAGTCAAAATACACATTCTGATACGTAGCGCCTTTCTTTGCCAGTACGTCCTTCGCCTCGGAAATTTCTGCCTCATTCCCATCCAGCGTGAAGGAGTTCACACCGATGAGTGCGCCGTTTTTCTCTGCAAGCTCCTTGTTCAGCGCATCCAGTTCCCCGAGCTCGCCTACACAGGGGTTGCAGGTGGTAAACCAGAAATTTACCACGGTTACTGCATTACCGGAAAACAGCTCGTCACTCTTGACCGGGTTTCCGTCCAGATCCTTGCCTTCAAAGGCAGGAAACTTCGCTACACTGCTATCCTCAGAGGAGCCTGTCTGGGCACTGTCCCCAGGGATACTCGTTTCACTGTCCATGGATTGCTCCACGATCTCAGGATATTTTTGCTCCAGCTCCGTCAGCTTGTTTTCTATCTCACTGATCTTTTCAGCAGAGGTTTTGAGCAGCTCATATTCTTCGTCCGAAAACTGATCTTTGGCATTCTCTATCGTGTCCAGCAGAAAATCTCCGTAGTTTTTTCCGTTTTCCAGCATGGCTGAACCCTTGTCAGCCTCCATATAGACCTTTTCCCACAGATCGGTATTCTCCGAAAGAATCTCGTTCTCCTGCTCCATCAGCTTCTTATACGTAGAAAGTGCCTCCTGGGCATTTTCTGCTTCCGCCGTCGTCGTAACAGCACTGTTGCTCTGATCTGCATTCCCGCTGTCCTTTGTGCCGCAGGCTGTAAGAGAAAATGCCAGCAGTACAGTCAGTCCCAGTTTGATCCATTTCTTTTTGTTCATTTTGATTCCTCCATATTTGTTTTTTTTGTAGTTTTTTCCCCGTCTCCAAAGCCGTAGCGGAAGCAAACCGCACCGGTAGGACAGGCACGAACGCACATCCCGCAGCGGATGCACTCTCCATGATTGGGTGTTTTTGTCACATCCACATCCATTTTGCAGGCTCCGGCGCATTTCCCACAGGAAACACATTTGCTCTCGTCCACCTTCATCTGAAAAAGGGACACCCGGTTCATCAGGGCATAAAATGCTCCCAACGGGCAAAGCCATTTACAAAAAGGGCGATAAAACAGTACACTCAGTACAAGGATTCCCATCAAAATGGTGAATTTCCATGTAAAAAGAGAGCCAAGTGCCGCCCGGATGCCGGAATTGGCAATAGACAGCGGGATCGCCCCCTCCAACACACCCTGAGGACAGAGGTATTTGCAGAAAAAAGGATCTCCCATGCCTACATCGTTTACAACCAATGCCGGCAGCAAGACCACCATTACCAGCAAAACCACGTATTTCAGATAGGTCAGGGGCTTCAGCTTTTTTGTGGAGAGCTTTTTCGTTGGAATTTTATGCAGCAGCTCCTGAAACCAGCCGAAGGGGCATAAAAACCCGCAAATAAAGCGTCCCAGCAATACTCCCAGCAAAATGAGAAAGCCGGTTACATAATAGGAAAAGCGAAACCGTGAGGAGCCTGCCACTGCCTGAAATGCCCCAATGGGACAGGCGCCGGAGGCTGCCGGACAGGAGTAGCAATTCAGCCCCGGTACGCAGACCGTTTTTCCTTTGCCCTGATACAGTCCGCCCTTGATAAAATTCGGCAGATGCAGATTGGTCAATAAAGCTGCGCCTGCCTGGATCCAGCCCCGAAAACGGGACATAAGCTGTGATACACCTGAAATTTTCTTATCCAATTCCCACACACTCCAGACATAATTTGATGGCTTTACTCAGTACCGTCGCTGCCTCGCCTCTCCAGGCACCAAAGCACAGCATTGCAGCTCCTGTTATCAGCAGTGCGATCTGCGCTGCGACTTTTTTCTTGTAACGCAATTTTTTATCATCCTTTCTGTTTTTTACGTTCTGATCATAGCACAAATAAGTTAAAGTCTCTGTTAAGAATGAAAAATTAACACAAACTTTATCTGCTTCTGCTATAATTATGGGAAAACAATCGCTATTAAAATAGGAGGATTCTTATGCACCTTTTGGTCATTGAAGATGAGCGCGTCCTGTGCGAGACAATCGTCCGCAGTCTGCGGCGTCTGGCATACAGCGTGGATCACTGTTACGATGGAGATAAGGCACTGGAGCTTCTTGGCACAGAGCGGTATGATCTGGTTCTGTTGGATCTGAACCTGCCCGGTAAGGATGGCATGACAGTACTGCGCACCTTCCGTCAAAGGGATCGTAAGACCCCTGTGCTGATTCTTTCCGCCCGCAGTGAAGTGAAGGATAAGGTGGAGGGATTGGATGCCGGAGCCAACGACTATCTTTCAAAGCCCTTTCATTTAGCCGAGCTGGAGGCCCGCATCCGCAGCCTGACTCTGCGGCAGTTCACCCAGCAGGATGTGCTGCTGACCTTCAAGGCTCTGAGCTTCGATACCCGTTCCCGCACCGCCACCGTTAACGGACAGACGCTGGCCCTCACCCGCAAGGAAACAGGTATTCTGGAATATTTAATGGTACATCAGGGACGGCCGGTAAGTCAGGAGGAGCTGATGGAGCATGTCTGGGACAACAGCGTGGACAGCTTCAGCAACTCCATCCGTGTGCATATCTC
>ENA-OWRC01003241-OWRC01003241.1-human-gut-metagenome-genome-assembly--contig:-NODE-3241-length-10872-cov-2.230840_pt1 | contig 10872 bp, 11 predicted proteins | sample MGYA00248268_ERZ651895 | MGnify/ENA primary metagenome ERZ651895 (study PRJEB26924, sample SAMEA4378242) | human gut metagenome | biome: human gut; feature: human-associated habitat; material: faeces...
CAGCAGCTTCAGAATGTTCTTGCCGGTAACATAGTCCAGCGCACCGGTTGGCTCGTCGCACAGCAGCAGCTTGGGGTTCTTGGCCAGCGCCCGTGCAATGGCCACCCGCTGCTGCTCGCCGCCGGAGAGCTGGGCCGGGAAGTTTTTCATCCGCTCCCCCAGTCCCACCTCCCGCAGCACCTCTGCCGCATCCAGCGGATGGGGGCAGAGCTGGGCGGCGATCTCCACGTTCTCCAGCGCCGTGAGGTTCTGAATGAGGTTATAAAACTGGAACACAAAGCCCACGTCGCGGCGTCGGTACTCCGTCAGCTGCCGCCGGTCGTAGCGGGAGATATCCCGGCCATCCAGCTTCACCGTGCCGCCGGTGAGGGTATCCATACCCCCCAAAATATTCAGCAGCGTGGTCTTTCCGGCACCGGAGGCCCCTACAATGACGCAGATCTCCCCCTTCTCCACCTGAAAGGTGGCGTCCCGCAGCGCCGGGATCTCCACCGCTCCGGTGTGGTAGATCTTGCTGACCTTTTCAAATTCCACAAAAGCCATAGTGACCTCCTCGCTTCTCCAGAATGTTTCTTTTATTATACAATTCCGATTCCGGATTATCAATGGACAATCTCTGAACTTTTAGAGAAAATACGCAAAAATTGGACACTTCCCCCATTTTCCTGACAGTCTGTGGACATCGTATGGACCTGCAAGGGAGCCGCTTTCCGTCCGTTTTTCTCCTCTGGACGCCCCGGTTGCTTCCGGGGTACCATCTCCCTTTGGGAACAGACATCTCTTCTTAGGACGCATGGGCAGGATATGTCTATTCTGCATAAAATTCATCTGCATCTATCAATCTATTTTTACGTATGTGCATCTTTACACTACTTCGCTAAAGTGTTAAAATGTATCCATCGTCAGCGGGACAACCAGTCGCTGTGAATAAGCGACCGGGAGCATATGGTCAAGCGGAACCGCAAACTGCGGGAGCGGCTGCCCGGTGCCATGCGATAGACCGTAGAAAGACGAGAGAGACAGCTTTGATCCATGCGGTTTCGTTAGAAATGAGGTTTTGGTATGGAGCGACACCATCGATAACAGATAGAAAGCACAGGTGCCCCAAAAGTGGGGCAGCCTCCGGCGGGGCAGCTTCCATAGCACCCTCGTTGCCCCAAGGGAACCGGTGAAAATCTCGGCGGCGGTTCTTGATAAAGGCCCGCAGAGAGGAAACCTGCGAAAATCCCAATCGGGCGACGGCGAAGGCGGCTGGGATCTGCCGACGGAAACAGCAGCGGAAGCCAGCAACAGAAACGGCGCTGTGATGAGGGTTGTCGAAAACCACCCACGGAAATCCGCGGCATAGGCCATCGGCAGAAGGGCCGGTAGGGTTGTGGTAAGGACAGGCGGAAAGTCGCAGAAAACGGCGGTGGAAATCGGCAGCGGGGCTTGCAAGTTCCGGAAAAGTAAGCGATAATAGTGCAAGACTCATGATGCCCAGCACAGGATTTGGGCTGTCCGTCACAGCACCGTTCCGTACAACGTTCCGCCGAGACAGCCTGATGGAGTGTGGGCTGAACCGATATCATGCGGCACGGCGCAGGGTACTCCCTCATTCGAGCAGCGCATCCCTTACTCCGGTGCGGCTGATCAGACATCAAGACGGAGTAACCGAGAGCAGGCTGAACCGGCATTTTGCATCGCAGAACATCCCCCGCACAGCGCCGGTAAATGCGGCGCAGCATGAGCCACCTCACACGATACAGCGTGGCCCCACACAGCGCATCATCTAACACAATACATCTGTTACAACACATCCGTGTACCATATCAAGGAGGATATTCCCATGAAAAAGTTCAAGCAGCTTCTGTGCCTGGCGCTGGCACTGACCATCAGCGCCTCCCTGCTGGCCGCCTGCGGCCAAAAGGACAACGGCGGAAGCAAGGATTCCGACGAAAAGGTTCTGACCTACGCCGTGGAGGGCGGCTCCGCCGGTGAAGAGATCGCTCTGGAGAAGGGCTGGAAGGTCACCACGCTGGAGGATCAGGCCGCCGCCCTGATGGAGGTGGCCTCCGGCACCTCCGACGCCGCCATCATCGATCTGCTGATGGCCGGGGCCATGATCGGTGAGGGCACCAGCTACCCTGATCTCACCTATACCGACAGGCTCACCGAGGAGGAGTACGGCATCGGCTGCCGCAAGGGCTCCGATCTGGCGCAGTACATCAACTGTGTGCTGGGCGATGCCTATCAGAGCGGAACCATGCAGAAGCTGGCCCAGCAGTACGGCATCACCGAGGAGCTGCTGGTCCCACAACAGGAGAGCACCTTCACCACCGGAGAGGACAGTGACGTCAGCTATATCCAGCAGAAGGGTACGCTGGTGGTGGGCATCACGGAGTTCGCCCCCATGGACTATAAGGATGAAAATGGCCAGTGGATCGGCTTTGACGCAGACCTTGCCAAGCTGGTGGCGGAGCGTCTGGGTGTGGAAATTCAGTTCGTGGTCATTGACTGGGGTCAGAAGATCAATGAGCTGGACAGCAAGGCCATCGACGTGGTGTGGAACGGCATGACCCTCACCGACGGCGTTACCAGCGCCATGGCCTGCACCAACGCCTACTGCAAGAACGCACAGGTCGTGGTGGTGCGTGGTCAGTAAATAACGACCAGAATGCCGCTGCGGGGGCTGTCCGCCGCAGCGGCATTTTTTATGGCGGCCCGTGAAAAGGGCGGCCTGTGAAATCTGAGTGTAAGGAGTTCTTCCCATGTTCTGGTCTGTGACACTGTCCCTGCTGGAGGGGCTGTGTGAGGTGGTGAAGCTGTTCGCCCTGACGCTGGTATTCTCTCTGCCGCTGGGGCTGGCGGTGACCTTCGGCTCCATGAGCAAGTGCCGTCCGGTCAGCTGGTTTTTTAACGTTCTGGTGTGGATCGTCCGGGGAACACCCCTGATGCTGCAGCTGATCCTGATTTTCTACGGCCCCGGCATCTGGCTGGGCCACAACATCTGGGGCAGCCAGCGGATGCTGGCGTGTACCGTGGCCTTCGTGCTGAACTACGCCTGCTACTTCTCCGTCATCTACCGGGGCGGCATTGAGGGCGTGCCTGCCGGGCAGCGGGAGGCGGGAGAGGTACTGGGCCTCACCCGCAGGCAGATCTTCTTTAAGATCACCCTGCTGCAGATGGTGAAGCGCATTGTGCCGCCTATGTCCAATGAGATCATCACGCTGGTGAAGGACACCTCGCTGGCCCGCATCATTTCCATCATGGAGCTGACCAAGGTGGGCGAGAGCTACATCAAGGCGCAGGGCATCACATGGCCCCTGTTTTACACGGGGGTATTCTATCTGGCCTTTGTGGGGCTGCTGACACTGCTGTTCCGGTACATCGAGCGCAGGCTCAGCTATTTTCGGTAAGGAGGGGGTACTATGGCGATCCTGGAGGTGGCGCAGCTGGAGAAAAGCTTCGGCGGTACCAAGGTTCTGCGGGACATCAGCTTTTCGCTGGAGGAGGGACAGGCTCTGTCCATCATCGGCTCCTCCGGCAGCGGAAAGACCACGCTGCTGCGGTGCCTGAACTTTTTGGAGACACCGGACAGCGGCCGCATCGCCGTCCGGGGACGGAATCTGCTGGACGGGAGCCTGTCCCCTCAGGAGCGGCGGCGGAACCGGCTGCACTTCGGGCTGGTGTTTCAGGATTTTAATCTGTTTCCCCAATATACGGCGCTGGAGAATGTAACGCTGGCCCGGCGGCTGCTGGCCAAGTCCGAGAGAACCGGTGAGGCCCCGGAGGCCATCCGCCGGGAGGGCGAAGCCCTGCTGGAACAGATGGGTCTGGGAGATCGGATGGGACACTATCCCCACCAGCTCTCCGGCGGACAGAAGCAGCGGGTGGCCATTGCCCGTGCGCTGGCCATGAAGCCGGACATTCTGTGCTTCGATGAGCCCACCTCGGCGCTGGACCCGGAGCTTACCGGGGAGGTGCTGAAGGTCATCCGGCAGCTGGCCCGGCAGCGCACCACCATGGTCATCGTCACCCACGAGATGGCCTTTGCCCGTGATGTGGCGGATCAGGTCATCTTCATGGACGGTGGCGTCATCGTGGAGCAGGGGGAGCCACGCATGGTGATGGATCACCCCAAGGAGGAGCGCACCCGGCAGTTTCTGACCCGGTACGCACAGGGATAAGGCTTTCTACGAAAAAAGAGCGCAGGCATCGCCTACGCTCTTTTTCTGCTATCTTACACGGGGGATCAGCAGCAGCCCCGACGGCAGCGGAGTCTCCTGCTCCAATCCGTTGGCGGCGCAGATGGCCTGCTCATCCGTGCGGTAGCGCTTGGCCAGCTCCCACAGGCTCTCCCCTTTCTTCGGCCGGCACAGCACCAGAGAGGGACGCCGTCCCGGCTCCGGCTCCGTCAGCTCTGCGGCGGTAATGGCGTCCCATGTGCATCGGCGGCTGCGCTCCACCGTCAGCTCCACCGGGACCGTCAGCTCCAGTCCCGTGCCGGAGGGGCGCAGGCTGGGAGACAGGCAGGCGGCACGGGCGGTGGTCACATCCCCAGGCACGGGGGCGGCGGCCTCGTCGGTGCGCTCCGCCGTGACCGGTGCGCCGGATTCGTCCAGATACAGCAGCCGCAGCCGCAGAGGGGTGCGGAGGGGGGTATGATCCCCCTCCTGCCCTGTGGTGACGGCGCCGCAGTCCGCCGCCGTCACATACAGGAAGGGGCGGCTCTCCAGCTCCTGATGTACCTCCGGCTGTACCGTCTCCGGGGGCCAGGTCTCCGTCAGGGTCAGGCTCTGGCGCTGGAGAGCGGTGTCCCAGCGGGTGCTGTACAGGTCCGTCACCGGGGCGACGGTGACCGTCTCATAGGTCCGCACCAGTAGGCTCAGGGTCAGCTCCACCCCGATGGCGGCTGCGCCGTCGCTGCGGATGAGCCGGGCCGTGCCGCAGGAGCCGGTGACCGTGACCTGCGCCTCCTCCGGGACGGTAAGGCCGTCCAGAAGGCAGGAAAAGGGCAGGGTGTCCTCCCATGTGTGGAGGGAGCCGTCCTGCGTGCGGTACAGCAGGCAGATGCGGGCCTCGCCCTTTGCCAGCAGGCGGCTCCCCACCGGCTGGCTGCCGGTGATGCGGGGGCAGATGCGCTGGGCCAGCAGTTCCTCCGGCGGCTCGCCCCAGTCCTGGGGCTGGAGCTCCTGAGTCACGCTGCTCTGCCGCTGCGTCACCGAGGTCAGCAGGGTAAGGGACTGCTCCTGACGGTGCAGGCGCAGGGTAGGCTCCTCCCCTACGCCGGTGCAGATGCGGTGGCGGCGGCAGGTGTAGCCGGTGAGAGTCAGCTCCGGCATGACCCGCAGGTACAGCTTTCGGCCGGTGACGGCTCTGGCCTCCGTCAGCAGCAGGCGGCCCGCCATGCAGACGGTGTCGCAGCCGATGAGGCGCTTATCGTCCGCTTGGGTCAGAAACGGCACCGGCAGCGTCAGGCTCCGCAGGCCAGGGCTCTCCTCCGAGGTATAGAGCACCGTGACCAGCACCGAGCCGCTGATCTGCCGGCTCGTATATTCCCGCAGGCACAGCTGTCCTACGGCGTCCACGATGCGGGTGACCTCCGGGCAGTACTCCGGGATCGCCGCCTCCAGCGTCTCCTCCTGCGTCAGGGTAACGCTCTCCCCTGCCTCGCAGCAGGACAGCTCCGTATATTGCAGTTCCAGCTCCATGTTTTCGTCCTCCCGTAATTTCTTACTGTGCAGGACTACTCTATGAGCCGTTTCCGCCGTTTATTCCCGGATGCCGAAGAGCATCCGCAGAACCCCACGCAGCAGACGGGGCGACTTCCAAACCACGATCTTCACAGCAGCTACCTCCTATCCTTCAAGCAGACGATCCCACAGGCGATCAGCAGGAACGACACCAGAAACATCAGCACGCCCACCGGAAAGATGGCGGCAATGAGGATGCCCAGTCCCAGCCCCAGTGCACAGATGCCCAGAAATCTCCCGCAGCCGTCTCCGTGTCTCATGTGACGTCCCTCCCTCTCCGTTTCGCTTCTATGGCAGTATATGCCGGAAGGTGCGGGCGTGACAGCGGCGGCGCACAAAGAGAGAGCGGAAGCGATGCTTCCGCCCTCTCTGAGCGTTCTCTATTTGTGCTGCCAGTCCCGCAGGTCCTTCAGCTCGTCATACAGCCGCACATAGCTGCGGTGGCGGCTGGCGGGGATCCTCCCGTCCTTCACCGCCTGCAACACGGCGCAGCCCTTTTCCTTCACATGGCTGCACCCCACGAACCGACACTGGCCCAGATAGGGAGCAAACTCCGGGAAGGTCTCCGGCAGGCGGGCCTTCAGCTCCAGATCTAACTCCTCCGTGTCGAAGGAGGAGAAGCCCGGCGTGTCGATAACGTAGGTATCCTCGTCCAGCGGGAACATCTCCACATGACGGGTGGTGTGGCGGCCACGGCCCAGGGCCTTGCTGACCTCCCCCACCGGCAGGCCGAACACCGGCTCCATGGCGTTGAGGATGCTGGACTTGCCCACGCCGGAGTTGCCGGTGAGGGCGTTCAGCTTTCCCTTCATGGCACGGCGCAGCTCCGGCAGGCCCTCTCCGGTGGCGGCACTGACCCGCAGCACCGGAATGGTGGAGGCGGCATAGCTGTCGTATAGCTCCTGCGCCGGGTCCAAATCGCATTTATTCAGGCACAGCAGCACCCGGCAGCCCTTCAGGACGGCGATGGAGGCAATGCGATCGATGAGGTAGGGATCCGTGGTGGGGATGGCCTGTGAGCCGATGATGACCAGCTGGTCGATGTTGGCGGCGGCGGGGCGGGCAAACCGATTCTGCCGGGGCTCGATGGCCTCCACGAAGCCCTCGTCGCCTCCCAGATCACGGACCTGTACCCAGTCCCCCACCAGCGGACTGATGCCCTCCCGGCGGAATTTTCCTCTGGCCCGGCATTGCAGCAGCCCCTCCGGTGTGCGGACGTAGTAGAAGCCGCTGAGGGCCTTTTCAATGCGGCCCCGGCTCAAAAGCTGACCACCTGAGAGGCCACCTCGGTGCCGTTGATATACAGGTACACCGTGATGCTGGTTCCCTTGTCACCGGTGAAGGTATGGCTGACGGAACGGGCGGCGGCGGGGTCCGTGGTATCCACCGTGGTGGAGTAGACGACGGTGGTATCCTGACGGATCTCCACGTTCAGGATGCCCAGCTCCGGATTCAGGTACTCGCCGGGGATATCGAACGTCACCGTCTGCTCCGTGGTCTGAGACGGCTCGGGGCCCTTGCTGACGGTAAAGACGATCTCGGTGCCGGGGGCTACCTCCGTTTTGGGAGCGAGGCTCTGGCGGATGACGCTGCCCTCCGGCACGGTGGCATCGTACTCATACTGGTGAGCGCCCACGGTGAGACCGGCGTTCTCGGCCTGCAGGGCGGCATCGTCCACGCTGAGACCGGCGTAATTCTGCACGGTGACGGGCTTGGTCTCAGGCCCCTTGCTGACGGTCAGCAGGATGCTGTCGCCCTTCTTGATGCTCTCATCGGCGGCGGGGGTACTGCTGATGACCTTACCGGCGGCATACTCGTCGGAATACACCTCCCGGATCTGGACGTTCAGGTTCAGATTCAGGTTCGTCAGCTCCACCTTGGCGTCCTGCACATCCTCGCCCAGAACGTTCTCCTCCTTGGCGCAGATCCAGACGGTGATCTTCAGGTTATTCTTGCGGACATGGCCGGACTTGGGGTCCTGCTCGATGATCTGGCCGGGCTGATAGTTGCTGTCGGCCTTGCTGCCGGCCACCTCGATCTGGAACACGCCCTTGATGCCCTCCATCTGCTGGGCCTCCTCCACGGTCTTGCCCAGAACATCGGGAACCTTATAGGACTGGGCGGCGGGGTTATTGTTGATGCCGCTGAACACGAACTTGAACAGCAGGAACACCACCAGCAGCGCTGCGGCAAAGCCACCCACCACGATGGCGATGAGCTTTTTATCCCGCTTTTTCTCCTCCGCCGGGGTGCGCTCCTTGCGGGCGGCCTGAATGGCGGCGGTGGGGATGGCCTGCGTAGGCTCGTGATCCTCCGGCTCCTCCAGATCGGCACGGATATAGCCAAGGTCCACGGAGTTATTCTTGCGGAACTTCTCCAGATCCTCCAGCATGGCATCCGCCGAGGGGTAGCGCTTCTCCAGATTGGCGCACATGGCCTTCATGCAGATCAGCTCCAGCGCCTCCGGGATATCGGGATCGATCTCACGGGGGGCCAGTGGGACGGAGCTCAGGTGCTGGATGGCCACGGATACGGCGGACTCCCCCTCGAAGGGAAGACGGCCGGTAAGCATCTCATAGAGCACCACGCCGGCGGAGTAGATATCGCTGCGGGCATCGGTGCGGTCACCTCTGGCCTGCTCCGGGGAGATGTAGTGGACGGAGCCCAGCGCCTCCTGCGTCAGGGTCTGGCTGGCGCTGGCCAAACAGGCGATGCCGAAGTCCGTCACCTTGACGCTGCCGTCCCGCAGGACCATGATGTTCTGGGGCTTGATGTCCCGGTGGATGATGCCCCGGCTGTGGGCATGGCTCAGCGCCCGCATGATCTGGGTGATGAAGTGCAGCGCCTCCCGCCAGTCCATCTTGCCACGGCGTTCCATGTACTGCTTCAGGGTGATGCCGTCCACCAGTTCCATGACGATATACTCCGTGTCGCCGCTGCGGGACACGTCGTACACCGACACGATGTTGGCGTGGGACAGCTGGGCCACCGCCAGAGACTCGTCCCGGAAGCGGCGGCGGAAGTCGGCGTTCTCCGCCAGATCGTTTTTCAGGATCTTCACCGCCACCATTCGGTTCAGGCGGTGGCACTTGGCCTTGTAGACGTTGGCCATGCCGCCGCTGCCGATGAGCTCCAATATCTCATAGCGGTTATCCAGCATTTTTCCGATATATTGATCCATAGATGTCATCTCCTTCAGATATTCATAAGCAGCACAGCAGTGACGTTATCCGGCGCTCCCCGCTGACGGGAGAGGGCCAGCAGCCGATCCAGACACGTGTCCAGCGGCTCGCTGTGAATCACCTCGAAGAGAAGCTCCTGATCGGACACGGTATTTATCAGTCCGTCGGAGCACAGCAGCAGGAAGTCCCCCTGCTGCCATTTCAGCGGGAAGGCATCTGCCGCCACACCGGGCTCCGTCCCCAGCGCCCGTGTGATGAGGTTGCGGCGGGGATGGTGCCGGGCCTCGTCACGGGTCAGGTCGCCCTTTTCCACCATATCCTCCACCACGGAGTGGTCCCGGCTCACCTGCCGGATGCCCTCACGGGTGATGTGGTAGGCCCGGCTGTCGCCCACGTTGCTCACCAGCGCCAGATCGTCCCGGACCACGGCGGAGACCAGCGTGGTCCCCATACGCTCAAAGCCCGGATGGGCCAGCCCATACTCCCGGACGGCATCGTTGGAGAGAGCCACGGCGTAGCCCGCCGCCTGCTCCAGCTGTCCGGCGCTCATGCCGGGGCGCAGGCTCCGGCTCAGCTCACGGGTGAAGGTCTCCACCGCTATGGCGCTGGCCATCCGCCCCCCCTGCGTGCCGCCCATGCCGTCGCAGACCACCGCCACGGTGTAGCCGTCCGGCGTCAGCACGGCGCAGGCGTCCTGATTCTCGCTGCGTACCAGACCACGGTCCGTTACGCTCCATGTTCTCATTGCAGGTCTCTCCCTTCCTCCATGGCCTTGCGGCGCAGCTGGCCGCAGGAGGCGTCGATATCGCCGCCAAGGCTCCGCCGCACGGTGGCGGTGACGCCATGGGACTGTAATCTCTTTTGAAATGCCGCTATGCGGCGGCTGGGTTTGAAGGGGCTCTCCACCACATCGTTCAGGGGGATGAGGTTCACGTGGCCCGGCATCCCGGCGATGCGCCGGGCGATGAGGTCCGCCTGCCAGTCATGGTCGTTGACGCCGTCGATCATGGCGTACTCAAAGGAGATCCGCCGCCCCGTGGCTTCATAGTATCTCCGACAGGACTCCAGCAGCGGCTCCACACCATAGCGCCGGTTCACCGGCATGATGCGGGAGCGGGTCTCGCTGTCCGGGGCGTGGAGGGACACCGAGAGCGTCAGCTGGAGCTGAAGCTCCGCCAGACGCCGGATGCCCGGTATCACGCCGCAGGTGGACAGGCTGATGTGCCGCATCCCGATGTTCAGCCCCTTGGGGTGGTTCACCAGCGTCAGAAACCGCAGCACGGTATCCATGTTGTCCAGAGGCTCTCCAATGCCCATCAGCACGATATTGGAGATCTCCCAGCTGGGTGAACAGCACCTGATCCAGCATCTCCGAGTGGGTCAGGTCACGGACCTTTCCGGCGATGGTGCTGGCGCAGAAGGCACAGCCCATGCGGCAGCCCACCTGAGAGGAGATGCACACGGTGTTGCCGTGGTGATACTGCATGAGCACCGTCTCGATGCAGTTGCCGTCCGCCAGCTCCCACAGGTACTTGACGGTGCCGTCCAGACGGGACTCCTGCTTGCGGGCCACGGTGGGGGCGGTGATATGGAACGTCTGCGCCAGCTGCTCCCGCAGGGTACGGGGCAGATCGCTCATCTCTTCAAAGGAGGTGACGCCCCGGTGCAGCCAGGTAAAGACCTGACCGCCCCGGAAGGCGGGCTGTCCCATCTCCCGCAGGGTGTGGGTCAGCTCCTCCATCGTCATGGATTTGATGTCAGTCATGCTTTCCTCCGCATTCGGCAGATGTAAAAGCCGTCGGTCCCCAGCCGCTGGGGCCAAAGGGTCGCCTCCCCGTCACACAGACCCACGGGACCCGGCAGGGTGAAGGTCTCCCGTCGGAACTCCGGGTGGCGGGAGAGGAACACGTGGATGATCTCCTGATTTTCCTCCGGCAGCACCGTGCAGGTGGAGT
>ENA-OWRC01003242-OWRC01003242.1-human-gut-metagenome-genome-assembly--contig:-NODE-3242-length-10864-cov-2.135165_pt1 | contig 10864 bp, 10 predicted proteins | sample MGYA00248268_ERZ651895 | MGnify/ENA primary metagenome ERZ651895 (study PRJEB26924, sample SAMEA4378242) | human gut metagenome | biome: human gut; feature: human-associated habitat; material: faeces...
TATGTTGAGCTTCCTAATACAATAGAGGGAATGATATCAGTAGCTTCATTAAAAGATGGTTATTATGTATATGATGAGAACCATTATGAGATGGTCAATGAAACAACTAACAAGACATATAAACTTGGACAGAAGATTAAAGTGGTTGTTGTATCTACAGATAAGATATTAAGAACCATAGATTTTGAACCGGCATAAACCGCAATATAATAAATGCACAGAAAAGAGGTTAAAAACAGAATATGGCTGGAACTAAGACTACATCAAACAGGCTTATTGCTAACAATAAAAAGGCCTATTACGATTATTTTATAGAGGATAAGTATGAAGCAGGACTTGTACTTCATGGTACAGAAGTTAAGTCTTTAAGAATGGGAAAATGTTCTATTAAAGAGGCTTATGTACAGATAATGAATGGAGAGGTGTATATCAATAACATGAATATTACACCTTATGAAAAAGGAAACATATTTAATAAAGACCCACTCCGTCCGAAAAAGCTTTTGCTTCACAAGTATGAGATTAACAAGCTTGCAGGAGCAATAAGCCAGCAGGGATATACAATTGTACCATTGCAGGTATATCTTAGCAAAGGAAGAGTTAAAATTGAAATAGGTCTTGCCAGAGGTAAGAAGAACTATGATAAGCGTCAGGACATAGCTAAAAAAGACCAGAAAAGAGAAGCACAGAAAGAATTTAAAATAAGAAATTTATAAGCGGAATGGAGATTAATATGAATGAAAATATTAACATGACAGTCTCACCGGTATGTTCTAAAAATGGAGAGAAGTTCGCATATGTTTCATTTACTGATGGAAAATGCACTGCCGATGGACGTATTCCAGAGTGTAAGATAACATCTAACAAAGGTTTTGAACAAAAGGATATAGAAGTGCTTGAATTATATATGAAGAGCAATCTTGCCAAGCTGAAAAGAATGGCTTCTGGAGTTAATATTATAGATGCATTTATGAAATAAAAATAAAAGTTATAAAATACAATAGCAATACATATAATACTACAACAAAACAGTCTTTAAAGGCTGTTAGTTTCTGGCATCACAAATAGCCGCTGATGGCAGAAATACGTGGCTTGTGCGAATGTTTATTTCTTTTTCATAACAAAGTTTCTTAGGAATGTGGAGTAGTATGAATAAAAAGTCTATTTATGTATTACGTACAATTATATTGTTAGTTATACTGCTTATTTTTATAAAGCTGATAATGTTATATCTGCATAATAACATTATGTATATTAATGAGAATGTGCTTGATATATCGGATGAGTCATTTAGAGTACTGGACATCAACGTTGAATGTGAGAAAATAAAAGAAACAGCACAAAAACTTAATGTACCGGCTGGTGATATGGTTGCGGTTGTTATGTCTGTTAATAATATGCACTTGGATAAGGAATCACTGGATAATATGACCAAACGTGATTATGTCAGGATAAGAAATAAACTCAGACGTATATCATCGGCAGGCTTTAATGAGGCTGGCAGAATTTATGATGGACTTATCAATGATATAATTTATTTTCCGGTACCTGTATCCACACTTGATTTCCCATGGGTAAATTATGTTGATTCATGGGGGTATGACAGAATTTATGGTGGGGCACGCCACCATGAAGGAACAGATATCATGGCTGATAAAAATATTGCCGGCGTATATCCTGTAGTATCAGTATGTGATGGAACAGTAACTAATGTGGGCTGGCTCGAGCTTGGAGGTTATAGAATAGGAATAACCTCAGACAATGGAATTTATTATTACTATGCACATCTTTCATCATATGCACAGAATATTACAGAGGGTTCACATATTAAAGCCGGTGAACTGATAGGATTTATGGGAAATACCGGGTATAGTAAGGTTGAAGGAACGAGTGGCAGGTTTGATGTACACCTGCATTTTGGTATATATATAACTGGTGCGGATGGCAGTGAAATAGCACTTAATCCTTACAATCTTCTGAAAAATAGTGAAAATAAGGTGCTGTATTATAAATATAAAGTATGATATAATTATAGATATTATTTATAAGATATGACAGCAATAATTGATTGTACATTTAGATTTTTAATTAAAAAGGAATATAGATATGAGTTTACCAGAAAAATATTTAGATACAATGAAGCAGATGCTTGGAAATGATTTTCAGGCATATATTGACAGTTTTAATGACAACCGTCTTTATGGATTAAGAGTTAATACATTAAAGATTACACCGGAAGAATTTTTGAGAATATCACCATTTGAGTTAAAGCCTATTCCCTGGATTGAGAATGGCTTTTATTTTAGTGAAAATGATAAGCCTGCAAAGCATCCATACTATTTTGCAGGACTTTATTATATTCAGGAGCCTAGTGCCATGACACCTGCTAATGTACTTCCTGTTGAACCGGGAGATGTTGTATTTGATATGTGTGCAGCTCCGGGAGGTAAGTCTACAGAGCTTGGAGCAAAGCTTAACCAGAAGGGACTGCTTATAACTAACGATATAAGTAATTCAAGAGCTAAGGCACTTCTTAAGAATGTAGAAGTATCAGGCATACCAAACATATGTGTGCTTAGTGAAGACCCACAAAGAATTGCAGGAAGATTCAGTACATTTTTTGATAAGGTATTAATCGATGCACCATGTTCAGGTGAGGGGATGTTTAGAAAGGACAATAAGCTTATTAAGAGCTGGCAGAAAAATGGTCCTGAATTTTATTCACAGATACAGAAAAATATTATTCTTAGTGGGGCTGATATGCTAAAGCCTGGTGGCAGGATGTTATATTCAACATGTACATTTTCTAAGCTTGAAGATGAAGAATCAGTAAGACACCTTCTTCGTAACAGACCTGATATGCACCTTATTGATATTAAGCCATATGAAGGCTTTGAGCATGGTTATGTTGAAAGTGACGAAGACAAAGAATTTCATATTGAAAAGACTGTAAGAATATTTCCACATAAGATGAAAGGTGAAGGACATTTCCTTGCTTTGTTTGAAAAAGATAGTGACATGCCGGTGGATGTCCATGCAGCATATAAGAAGCAGTCCGTTAAGCTTCCTGATGAGTTAAAGGAATTCCTTTCGCATGTAACTTATCCTATTGATGAAAAGGCTATAGCCATAAGAGATAATAAGGCATATGTTATATCAGATTATATGCCCGATGAAAAGGGACTGAGAATTATGCGTAACGGAACACTTTTAGGAGAGATTAAGAAGAACAGATTTGAACCTAGTCAGGCATTTGCAATGGTTCTTAAAATGTCAGAATATGATAAAATCATTAATCTTCCGGTAAATGATGAACGTGTTATTAAATATCTTAAGGGTGAGACTATCGAGGCTGATGATTATACAGATAAGACTAAAGAAGGCTGGAATCTTATCTGTGTTGACGGTTATCCGTTAGGCTGGGGCAAGTATAACGGACAGTCAGTCAAGAATAAATATCTTGCGGGATGGAGATGGATGTAGATGGCAATTATACGACTGGATAAATATCTTGCCGATATGCAGCTTGGAACAAGAAGCCAGGTTAAGGAATATATAAAAAAAGGCAGGGTTAAGGTTGATGATATAACCGTTAAGTCCCCTGATACTAAGATTGATATTGATACATGCAATGTCATGTTTGATGGAAAGCATATAGGCTATAGTGAATTGGAATATTATATGCTTAATAAACCGGCAGGCGTATTATCGGCTGCAAGGGATAAGAAGCAGACAACGGTTGTTGACCTTATTACTGAACGTGCAAGAAAGGATTTGTTTCCGGTTGGAAGACTAGATAAGGATACTGAAGGGTTATTGCTTATAACTAATGATGGAGAGCTTGCACATAATCTTCTTGCACCTAAAAAACATGTGGATAAGCTATATTATGCTATTGTAGAAGGTGTTATTGGCAGTGATGTAATAGAATACTTTAAAAATGGCATTAAAGTAAATGATGATTTTACTGCTCTTCCGGCTAAACTTGAGGTACTTAAAACTGATAATATGGATTATGGTATGCAGTCAAGTGAAGTGCTTGTGACAATACATGAGGGTAAATTTCATCAGATTAAGAAGATGTTTGTGGCAGCAGGCTCACAGGTATTATATTTAAAGAGATTGTGTATGGGAAGTCTGAGGCTTGATGAAAAGCTAAAGCCCGGAGAATACAGAAAGCTGACAAAAGAAGAGATTGACAGCTTAATAACATAAAAAGAAAGGTATGGTTTTTTACATACATGAAAAAAGATTTTTTACCTATATCTGTAAAAGATATGAAGGACAGAGGATGGGAACAGTGTGATTTTGTCTATGTTATTGGCGATGCATATGTTGACCATTCATCATTTGGACCGGCAATAATAAGCCGTCTGCTTGAGTCATTTGGATATAAGGTTGGAATTATATCACAGCCTGACTGGAAAATTAAAGAAAGCATTGCAATTCTTGGAAAACCGCGTCTTGGTTTTATTATATCAGCAGGTAACATGGATTCTATGGTTAATCATTATACTGTTAATAAAAAACACCGTCATACAGATGCTTATACACCGGGCGGGGTAATGGGGAAAAGACCGGATTATGCGACAATCGTATATTGCAATCTTATTAAACAGACATATAAAGATGTTCCTATAATTATAGGCGGTATTGAAGCCTCACTTAGAAGACTGGCACATTATGATTACTGGTCAGATAAGATTAAACATTCTATTCTTATAGATTCAGGAGCGGATATTATATCATATGGAATGGGTGAACATTCAATTGTTGAGATTGCAGATGCGTTAAACAGTGGCATTGATATTACAGATATAACATTTATCAAAGGAACAGTCTACAAAGCCAAATCCCTTGATAACCTGTATGATTATATTGAATTGCCGGATTATGATGATATATGTGAAAATAAAAAGACATATGCAGAGAGCTTTTACACACAATATGTTAATACGGATCCATTTACAGCTAAGACACTGGTTGAAAAATATAAAGAGAAGCTGTATGTAGTACAAAATCCACCGGCGATGCCACTTACAACACAGGAAATGGACGATATATATGCACTTCCGTATATGAGAAATTATCATCCTTCATATGAAAAAAACGGAGGTGTTCCTGCTTTAAATGAGATTAAGTTCAGTATAACTAATAACAGGGGATGTTTTGGAGGCTGTAGCTTCTGTGCGCTCACATTCCATCAGGGAAGGATAATACAGGTAAGAAGCCATCAATCTATAATTGAAGAAGCAAAGCTTATGACTAAAGATCCCGATTTTAAGGGATATATACATGATGTCGGAGGTCCGACAGCTAATTTCAGATATCCTTCATGTAATAAGCAGCTTACCAGAGGTGTATGTCCTAACAGGCAGTGTCTGTTTCCTAAACCGTGTGGCAATCTTACAGTTGACCATTCTGACTATATTAAACTTATGCATGAACTTCAAAGTATAGATGGAGTTAAGAAAGTATTTATACGTTCCGGTATCCGTTTTGATTATTGTATGGCTGATTCTGATGATACATTTATGCGTGAATTGTGTGAAAACCATATAAGCGGACAGTTAAGAGTCGCACCGGAACATATTTCAGACAATGTGCTTAAACGTATGGGTAAGCCTGAAAACAGCGTTTATGAAGCATTTCTAAAGCGTTATGACAGAATTAATAATAAGACCGGTAAGAAGCAGTATGTTGTTCCTTATCTTATGTCATCACATCCGGGTTCAACTATGAAAGAAGCTATTGAGCTGGCAGAGTATATAAGAGATTTAGGTTATATGCCAGAACAGGTACAGGACTTTTATCCGACACCGGGAACCATTTCTACTTGTATGTATTATACGGGACTTGACCCAAGAACAATGAAAGAAGTCTACGTTCCGGTAACGTTAAAGGAAAAACAGATGCAGAGAGCATTAATTCAGTATCGCAATCCCGAAAATTATGATATTGTAAAGGCAGCACTCATTAAAGCGGGAAGAGAAGATTTGATTGGTTTTGATGAGCATTGTCTGATTCCGCCAAGAAAAATGGGACATAATTATCACCCTGGTAAAAAGGTATCTGCGGACAATACAGCAAAGTCTAAAGATGGCAGGGCGGATACCAGAAAGTATACAAAGCCAAAATCAGGCAAGCCTCAAAATATGAAGTCGAAGCAATTTAAGACGGATAAATATAAGACAGGCAAAGACAGGCCAGAAGACTTTAAAGCAGGGAGACAAAAGAACGAGAAATATAAGACGGACAGATTTACCGGAAAGACGCAAGAGAGAGGAAAGTCAAAGAAGAAAACAATCCGTAACGTTCATACAAGGAAGAAGTGCAGATAGAAACGTGGATAGGAGGAATCCAGATGAATATAGGAATCATCACCGGTGCATCATCGGGAATGGGTAAGGAATTTGTGAAACTCACAATGCAAAATCATCTTGATTTAGATGAAATATGGGTAATTGCCAGGCGAAAAGAACGCTTAGAAGCATGGCCGAGCCTTTATAAAGAACAGAAATTTCGGATACTTCCACTGGATTTGCAGAAGAAAGAAGATGTAGAGTGTCTGAAACAGATATTAGAAGAGACACAGCCACATATTGAATTATTTGTTCATTGTGCCGGCTTTGGAATTATGGGAAAGATTCAGGATATTTCCATGGAAGAACAGGCAGAGATGGTCGATGTGAACTGTAGAAGTGTTGTGGAGATCTCCTCTTTGCTACTTCCCTATATGAAATACAGAGGACGCATGATTTATATGGCTTCCGCAGCAGCATTTCTTCCACAGCCAGGATTTGCTGTTTACGCGGCAAGTAAGGCATTTGTACTAAGTTATGTCAGGGCTTTACGGGCAGAGAACAGGGAAAGACAGCTTCGGGTGACGGCGGTGTGTCCGGGAGCAGTAAAGACAGAATTTTTTAATCGTGCACTGACAAAGAAGCATTTGCCAGCTTATAAGAAACTTGTTATGGCGGACCCGAAGAAAGTGATTAAAAAAGCATGGAAGGATAATCAGCAGAATAAGGAGATTTCTGTATATGGAAAGGCAATCAAACTTACGCATCTTGTGACAAAGATACTGCCGCACAGCCTTTTCTTGCAATTTATCGGAAGGAAATAAAGAGACGATGAAGGAAATAACAATTACAAAAAGAGAAGAGGGACAGCGTTTTGATAAGTTCCTTATAAAGTATCTTCCTGGCGCATCTTCTGGCTTCTTACACAAGATGCTTCGCAAAAAGAACATTAAGTTAAACGGGAAAAAAGCAGAAGGCAGGGAGAAGCTTACAGCGGGAGATTTGATTCAGATTTTTTTCTCAGATGAGACTTTAGAAAAGTTTCAAAATCCGCAATCAGGAAGAGATGATTCTTATGAGGCAGACAGCAGTATGGGAAATCATAAAAGTGATAGAGGGTTTGGCCAGTCAGGACGGAATAAACAGCCTGACAGAGAACAGGCAAAAGTTTATATGAAAGACAGAGCAGGCAATGGAGGACAAGAACGAAAACTTACGAAAGAAGAACGAGAACTTCGTAAGCAGGTGCATGTGCTTTATTCTTCAGAAGATATTCTTGTATTCCATAAGCCTGCCGGAATGCTTTCAGTACCCGGAAAAGAGAGACAGACGTCTATATATGACCTGGCAAGAAAGGCTTATCCGGAAGCAGATGGTCCCATGATCGTACATAGGCTGGATATGGCTACATCGGGACTTTTAATCATTGCCAAAGATAAGAAGACGCACCAACACTTACAGGCACAATTCAAGAATCGTAGTATCCGGAAGAAGTACATAGCCTTACTCGATGGCGTCGTCCTGGAAGATGAGGGCACTATTGAACTACCGCTTTGCCCCAATCCATTGGACCGTCCCCGGCAAATGGTAGACACACAATATGGCAAGCCTGCCATCACTTATTACCAGGTTCTCGAACGTACAGATAAATATACACGTATAGCCTTTTATCCCCATACCGGACGTACTCACCAGCTTCGCGTACATGCGGCACATCCGTCAGGACTGCATTGCCCCATCATAGGCGACGAACTTTATGGAAAGAAAGACAAAAGGCTCTATCTGCACGCTGAATCCATAGAGTTCACCCATCCCGTCAACGGGCAGTCCATGTGTATTACGGAAAAAGCAGACTTCTGATTATTGCTTTTTCCAAAAGCTCGGATAGAGGAAAAGTTGACGAGTTAACTTCCTTTCTGTATGGAAAGGAAGAATCAAAAAGCCTATATAAACCAACAAATAACTTAGGAAATGGGCTTATCCGCATAAGCAGCATGTAGATTTTAATCCCTATTTTTGCAAACGGATAAATCTACCCGATCAGACACTATTAACTCAATTAATGATAAAGACCATGAAATTCGTAACTTTAGTATGTAGTTTGCTTTTCTGCCTACCATCTTTTGCACAAGAGAAATTCCCCGATGGTACCCTTATTCCCGACTGGTTCAGACAGAACGAAATTGTAAATATCGAAACCCTTGGCGGTAAATATAAGATTACTGATCATGGTGTGGTGAATGACAGCACCTTACTTCAAACAGAGAAAATTCAGGCGGTTATCGACCAGGCATCATCCAAAGGTGGCGGTGTGATCATCATCCCGAAAGGTACCTATCTGAGCGGTGCACTCTTTTTCAAGCCTAAAACACACCTTTATCTGGAAGAAGGAGCAGTATTGAAAGGTAGCGATGATATCAGCAACTTCCCTATAATCAATACCCGCATCGAGGGGCAATCACTTAAATACTTTGCCGCACTGGTGAATGCCGACAAAGTAGATGGTTTCACCATTTCCGGTAAGGGAACCATCAATGGCAACGGACTACGCTATTGGAAATCTTTCTGGTTACGCCGCACCGTTATTCCGAAATGCACGAATATGGATGAGTTGCGTCCGCGCCTGGTGCACATTTCCAATAGCAATGATGTACAGCTTTCCGGCGTACGCCTCATCAACTCTCCTTTCTGGACAGTCAATCCGGCCTTCTGTGATAACGTTACAATACATGGAGTAACCATCAATAACCCGTCAAGCAACCCTAAAGGGCCGAATACGGACGGTATCAATCCGAGTTCCTGCCGGAATGTACGTATCTCCGACTGTTTTATCAGTGTTGGAGACGATTGTATTACCATCAAGTCCGGACGTGATGCCGACGGGCGTAAATATGGGAAAGCATGCGAAAACATCACAATCACCAATTGTATCATGCTTTCCGGTCACGGTGGAGTGGTCATCGGCAGCGAAATGTCGGGCGGTGTAAAAAGGATAGCTATATCCAATTGTGTGTTTGATGGAACGAATGCCGGTATCCGGTTAAAAGCATCCCGTGGACGCGGTGGTGTAGTAGAAGATATACGGGTAGACAATATCGTAATGAAGAATATACAAGGAGATGCCTTTATTTTCGATTTATTTTATGACCGTTTATCGAAAGTGGAACCGGTAAGCGAACGTACTCCTATTTTCCGGAATATCCATTTAAGTAATGTTACGGGAAATGATATCAAGCGGATAGGCTATATAAAAGGCATTGAGGAAATGCCTATATCGGAACTGTCTTTCTCCAACATGAACATAGTAGCCGGAAAAGGATTTCAAGCAGAAACAGCCACCGATATCCGTTTTAACAACGTAAGTTTCACCGTAGAAGAAGGACCTTCACTCAACATCCGACAATGCAAGGATATATTCCTGAATGACGTGCGGACAAAGCAACCGATAGCCGGTCAGCCGGTAGTGGATTTAGAAGCAATAGAAAACCTGTCAATCATTCATTGTGATTCCACACAAATTGTCAGGAAATAACAGAAGAAAAACAAATAGACCACTCAAAAAAAATCTATAATATGGCACACCGTTTCTTAAAACTCTCATTAGTCTGTATGGCAATCATAGCAAGTACAGACTTAAAAGCCCAGCAAGCGCCGGTCTTATGGTACGACAGCCCGGCTGAATATTGGGAAGAAGCTCTCCCTTTAGGTAATGGAAGATTGGGAGCAATGGTATATGGAAATCCGGTAAATGAAGAAATCCAATTGAACGAAGAAACGATTTCTGCCGGTGCTCCTTACAAGAACTACAATCCGGAAACTAAAAACTATCTGTCTGAAATAAGACAGTTGATCTTTGAAGGAAAATATCCTGAAGCCCAGACATTGGCGGGTGAGAGGCTTCTCTCGAAGAATGGTTTTGGCATGCCTTATCAAACAGCAGGTAGTTTACGGTTAAGGTTTCAGGATCAGGAAGGTTATACAAACTTCCGCCGGGAGCTGGATTTGGAAAAAGCCGTCGCATCAACCACTTATACAGTGGATGGCGTCGACTACAAACGTGAAGTATTCACTTCATTTGCAGATCAATTAGTCATCATCCGGCTGACCGCTTCACAACCGGGGAAACTGACATTCACCACTGCTCTAACATGCCCGCAAGATGTCGACGTCACAACTTCCGGCAAAGACGCCATGACTATGGAGGGAGTGACTAAAGGAAATGAGTTTGTAGAAGGGGCAGTCCGCTTCCGTACAGATTTAAAGCTCAACGTACAGGGAGGGAAAACCTCTGCAAATGATTCTACCCTGATAGTAACTCGTGCAAACAGTGCCACAATTTACTTGGCGATATCCACCAATTTCATCAATTACAAAGACATATCCGGCGATCCTGTCAAACGCAACAAAGTATACTTAAAGAATGCTGGGAAGAATTATACCAAAGCACTTCAGGCTCACATAAGTGAATATCAGAAATATTATAATCGCGTATCGTTGAATTTAGGCCGTACCGCCCAGGCTGACAAGCCAACCGATATACGCGTCAAAGAGTTTGCCACAGC
>ENA-OWRC01003260-OWRC01003260.1-human-gut-metagenome-genome-assembly--contig:-NODE-3260-length-10814-cov-3.162097_pt1 | contig 10814 bp, 10 predicted proteins | sample MGYA00248268_ERZ651895 | MGnify/ENA primary metagenome ERZ651895 (study PRJEB26924, sample SAMEA4378242) | human gut metagenome | biome: human gut; feature: human-associated habitat; material: faeces...
CCGAGCGGAGCCGAACCTCGAAACTCCGGTCGAAACGCAGGCTGACGGAGCGCCGCTTTTCCGCATAAGCGACCTGTCGGCGGGCTACGACAAGAAGGTCGTAGTCGAAGGCGTCGATCTGGAGGTTCGCGCGGGCGATGTCGTGGCGCTCATCGGGCCGAACGGCTCGGGCAAGTCGACCATCTTGAAAACCATCACACGCCATCTGGCACCGCTTGCCGGCGCGGTCGAGCTCGACGGGCGGGAGGTTTCCCGATGGAAGACGGCGGAGTTTGCAAGGAACCTTGCCGTTATGCTGACAGATCGCCCCCGGACCGAGCTCCTCACCTGCCGCGATGTCGTAGAGGCGGGAAGGCACCCCTACACCGGGCGAATGGGCACACTCTCGCCCGACGACCAAAGTCGGGTCGACGAGGCCATGAAAACCGCACATATGGAAGAGCTCGCCGAGTGCGACTTCATGCAGATAAGCGACGGGCAACGCCAGCGCGTCATGCTCGCACGCGCCATCGCACAGGATCCGCGTGTGCTCGTGCTCGACGAGCCCACGTCATATCTCGATATCCGCTACCAGATCGACCTGCTGCGAATACTTCGCCACCTTGCGAAATCGCGGAATGTGGCTGTCATCATGTCCATCCACGAACTCGAGCTCGCGCAGAAAAGCGCCGACAAGGTGATTTGCGTGAAGGACGGCCGGGTCTTCCGCGCCGGCGCACCCGAGGACATATTCACGCGCGAGACGATTGGCGAGCTCTACGGCCTTCAACATGGCACCTTCAACGAGCGCTTCGGCAGCGTGGAAATTGGGCGCCCACACGGCGATGCGCACACGTTCGTCATCGCCGGCGCAGGTACGGGGTCGGCTGTGTTTCGCCAGCTCATTCGGCAGGGCAAGGCGTTCTACGCGGGCGTTCTGCACGAAGGGGACATCGACTGCGAGCTCGCGCGCGACCTGGCGATGGAATGCGTGGCCGAGCGCGCCTTTGAGCCGATCGGGGATAAAACCATAGCCCGCGCCAAAGAGCTCCTCGTCCACTGCGCGCGTCTTATCGTGTGCCCCGCCGCCTTCGGCACCATAAACGCCCGCAACGTAGAGCTCGTCGAGTTCGCACGATCGCATGGTATCGAGGTCATGCAAGCGTGCGAAGGCGCATCGGAGGATTCCCAATTGGAGTGGGAAGGATAAACTGGACTTTCTTTTAAGGATCCTCAGGCTACAGCTCCTACGCGGCGAGGTCTACAAGGCGCCGGAGAACTTCATGAACAGGAATTTCCACGCCGACGAGCCCAATTAGGCCTAATCCAAGCGAGATTCCAGACTCGACAGGCCATTGAGAGTCAGGTCGTTGGCGACCTCCGAGACGCGCTCGATAGGAACCGAGCCGTCAGACAGCGCCCATGTGCGATAGATTCCGATAATACCCGACAGCAGAAACGCCAGATAGTAATCGAACATCTCGTCCTTGAGACCTTGGGGCAGCAGATCGCGCTCGGCAATCTCGTGCTCGAGCGGCGCACGAAGACGAGCCATAAAATCATCGAGCGGAATGTTCTCGATCAGCTGACGATTGAGCACCAGGTTGTTGCATAACGCCTCGTTAACGGTTTTAAAGAAGGTCGCCGCCGCGCCCAGGGCGCGCTCGTTGGTGTCACCGTCCATTGAAGCAAGCGTCTTTTCGACCGAATCGACGATCATCTCGACCACATCGGCGGCGATGGCATCGAGCAGGCCGTCGACCGTGCCAAAATGCACGTAGAAGGTCTTACGATCGACATTTGCCTCACGCGCGATGGCACTCACGGTAATATCGGCAAGCGGCTTTTCCATGAGCAGACGCTCGAAAGCGGAAAGGATGGCATTGCGGCTGCGAACGATGCGGCGATCAATACGCGGTTTGCTGGTGGCCATGGGCGTGTCCCTTCGATATGCGGGCATTCATCAACAGATGAGAGATAATCTACGTAAGAGGATTATCCCCCATCCGGCGCAAAAAAGCCCGGCAACATGAAGAACGCACGACCAACTGTTACGCCTTAGGGAGCTTCTTTTTGTTCAAAGCAGCCGGGGACACACGGATGCCGTCACCTGTCTGGCGCACATAGGCCTTATGCGACGGTTTGGCGGCCCCAGAAGCCTTCTGAGCATGCTGATTGGGATCCACGGTAACCGCATTCACAGGATGGGGCTTTGCAGGCTTAGAGGACGTCTGAGGCGATCGTCCGAGCTTGCGCATCGCGCGATCCCAGCGTGCGTGGATACTCTCGTTGTGAGCGCTCTTAAGACCCAGCAGGGGCGCGGCCAAAATCGTCGGCGCGATAAACGTAATGAGGCGCCACAGCAGATAACCGGCGGTCGACGCCGACCCAAAGAAATGACCCAAGAACAATGCAAAGCCGCCCTCAGCGCCACCAGTTCCACCGGGCAAGGGGACCGCAGAGCTCAACAGCTGGACAAAGGCGCTCGCGGCCATGACCGAGAAAAAGTCGACTTCGTGGTGGCCAAAGGCAAGCATCAGGAAATACGGCACGAGGTAGAAAAACGCGAGCTGCAACATGGTGATGACCACCGTGAGCAGCATGGACGAAAAGTGGCCGGCTGAAAGCTTGAACTTCTCGGAGAAGGAGTAGATCTCGCCGTCGACAAACGTGCGCCATCCCTCGATCTTAGTGGCCGAGACACCTATGCGCTCGAGCCAATTGATGATGCAATGGGCGACGCGCGTGACGGTCTTAGGCATGAGCGCGACGGCGAAGATACCAAGCAAGATGCAGCAGTGGCCGCCAAAACTAAAGACGCACAGCAGCGTCATGTCGCCATAGCGCTCGGCGAAAAACGGCATTCGGGCAAGCAGCAGAATGGCGCCCCAGGCAACGAGGCCAAACTGATACACGATAAAACGCGTGAACTGCGTGGCGCCGGCCTCGCCGACATTTTGGCCCGCTTTGGTCAGGCGGTAAATCTGGGCAGGCGTAGAGCCCATCATCATGGGTGTCAGATTACCAAAGAAGATGCCACTCGCCTCGACCGAAATGAGGTCGCGGATACCGACGGGCGAATTGGGGTCGAGCCAAACGGCAATCGCGTACGCTACGATACCAAAAAAGAGGTATAGAAACATGCAGAAGCATGCAGCGAGGAGCCAGGGCGCCTGGACGCTCGACATAGCAGCCCAGAACTGCCCCATCTGCCCGGTTACCACCAGATAGACGATATAACCCACCAGCACAACGCCGATAAAGATTGCGCCGCGGCGTGCGCTCTTATTGTCATCGCCGCCCGAGGCCTCAACCTCGACCTGGGGCTTAGACGTATGCTGAGAGGACTCCGTCATGAGACTCCTTCTAACAGTCAAAATATCTTGGATATTGTACCCGTAAGGGCCATAGGCAGAACGCAAAGCTCTGGTTCAAACGGGAATTGCAGACGGTTGTTTGAAAATAAAAACCCGGGCTTCCATAGGAAGTCCGGGTATCAGATGCGTGGTAGCCCGTACCAGATTCGAACTGGTGATCTCCGCCTTGAGAGGGCGGCGTCCTAAACCGCTAGACGAACGGGCCATATGTAGCAAATGCAATGGCTGGGATGGAGGGAGTCGAACCCCCATTGACGGAACCAGAATCCGCTGTCCTGCCATTAGACGACATCCCAATGACTGCATCGCTGCGCTCGGCTGTGCCTTTGCGCAAGAAAGAAATATACGGGAAGTACCGCCGTGACGCAAGCCCCAATTTTGACTTTTTTAAAATTCAGCCAAATTGGCCTAATTTAGTCCAACCCGTGAAGGACCTGTGAAGCCGACCGCTGCACACGAAGGGCAAAACGCCGCGAGCGGTAGCCGTCAACCGTTGGCAGATTCTACCGTGAAAACGATAGCACCAGGCAACACAATCGGAGTATCAATGATCGCGTAGATATCGAGGCGCCATGGACGAAGAGCTTGATTACCTATGGGAGACCCTGGGCCTCGAGATCACTGCTGACCTTTGGCCCGAACGGGACAAAATCCATCCCACACTGCGCCCCGCCATCACGGTGATGCAGGCAAACTACCGCCGTGCATCCTTTTTGATCATGCGGATGTCATGGCACGCGGGACTCCCCGACCTTAAGCGAATCCAGGCAAGCCTCGTCGAGCTGTCCGGTATGCCGACTGTCATATCCGAGGCGCACCTGGAGCAGCGACAGCGCGAGCGACTGCAACAGCAGCGGATTCCCTTTATCTGCCCCGGTGTTCAGGCATATCTGCCCTTTATGGACGAGGAGTACTGGAGCGGCAAGCCCAACAAACACGTAAAGGTCTACGATCCGCACGAATGGGCACAGCTGAAGGACTGACTGGGGCAGGCCCGCACTCGAAATGGGACGTACTTTCCGCAGCCGCTACAGCAACGCCTCGGCCCAAGCCGATTCCCTAAAGCCGGGAATCACAAAGTCGTCGCCCACCAGCAGCGGACGCTTGACCAGCATGCCGTCGGTCGCTAGCAGCTCGTAGCACTCCCGATCCGTCATGCCCGCATCCAGACGCGCCTTCAGGCCCAGCTCTCGATATTTCATGCCCGACGAATTAAAGAAGCGCCGCACCGGCAGCCCCGAACGAGCAATCCAGGTCGCTAGCTCATCAGCCGTGGGATTGTCCAAAACGATATCGCGGTCGATATACTCTACCCCGTGTTCGTCCAGCCACGCCTTGGCCTTTTTGCAGGTCGAGCACTTGGGATATTCAACAAACAGTACGGTCATGGGATTTCCTTTCTTAGAGAAAACAGGTGTCTGGAAAACTGCACATCGACGGCCACTCGCGATTGCAGCCGTTATTGTAGTCAATGTCGAAGCGCAGGCAGTCGCGATGTCTCGTCTTAAGGCTAGCGCCTCGCATGGGCGCCGATCGGCCGATTCGCATGGCGCACCAACGCCGCCGCCAGCAATACCAACAGCATGGCGGTGACATAGCCCGCAGCATCGAATCCTAGATCGATAACGTCGAAATGCCTGCCGGGAACAAAGATCTTATGTACCTGATCGCCAACGGAGCAGGCGGCGCAAAAGAGCAATACGGGCACGCAACGGGAGCATACGCTCCACGGACGCCTGGAAAAGCAAACCACGACCACCGAGGCGAACAATCCGACGAAGAAAAACTCTACGGTATGGGCAACGCGACGGACGTTCGTGCCCACCCACATGCGAATGGAAGCAAGTCGGCCAGACCGGACATTCGAGGCAGCCGAATCGGCGCCCCCGGTCATTCCGTTCTCCGTCTGGGCTTCACCCGTGGCATCGACAGCCTGAACGCCCGTAGCCTGGCCCTCCACCACACGCGCGGTGGACTCGCTCAGCAACGACGTCTCCACCGCATTTTGCTCCGTCAGCACCCAGATACCCGCCAGCGTTGCAGCGAACAGAATGATCGCGGTCCATCCGATTATTTGTTTTATGCGCGCCAAGGGCCAACCTCCTTTTTTGAATATCAGCGAGTGTAGCCTCAAATGACATCGTCACCGTATCAAAATTTGAATCGCACCAGGAAGCGACAAAGCGACGCAAACCCCTACCCCGCCTCGCGCATCCAGCGATCGAACGTCCCCACGCACACGCCCAGGCACTTTGCTGCCTGGCTGCGGGTAATATCGCCTGCCTCATAGCTATCGCGCACCAGCTCAAACTGAGGAGGGCACGGCTTGCGAGGTCGACCGAAACGGACCCCTCGCGCCCGCGCCGCTGCAATCCCCTCCGCTTGGCGCCGATGAATATTCTCGCGCTCCACCTGCGCCACGTAGCTCAGCAGTTGTAGCACAATATCGGCAATCAGGGTATTGGTCACATCCGGCGCGCCGCTGGCCCTGGCGCGCGTGTCAAGCAATGGCATGTCCAACACCACAATGGCAACCCCGAGCTCCTTGGTAAATGCGACGCCATTCCTCAAGAATCTCGGAGTAATTACGACCAAGTCGGTCGATAGAAAGCACCACCAGCACGTCCCCGTCTCCCAGGATGTGCAGCAGCTCGCGATACCGCGGGCGATCGAAGTCCTTGCCGCTCGCATGGTCGGCATAAATATTCGCCGAGCCCACGCCATAGGCGCCCAGCGCATCCAGCTGCCGATTAAGATTCTGATCGCGCGAACTCACCCGCGCATAACCATACACCGTCGCCATCTCATCCCCGCTTTCTTGTAAACCTGCCAAAAAGGGACAGGTTTATTTTGGTAGGTTTTACCTCTCGAATAGCAGGTAAGCGGGCGGCCGAGCAGACGGCAAGGTAGCCATGATCCAAATGCGGAGGGCGGCCCCGAAAGACCGCCCTCCGCTCTCCCGCCATGAGTCGAGATTTGGCTAATGGATAAGCTTAAAGTCCAAGTGCCCACGCGTGGTATTGACGCGCGAGACCTCGATAATCACGCGCTGGCCCAGTTCATAGCGAGTCCCCGTGTCGGCGCCCGTCAGCGTAAGCGCATCCTCGTCGAACTCGAACCACTCGTTGCCCAGACTCTTGATCGAAACCAAGCCTTCGACCTGCGTCAGGTCCAAGCGCACAAAGAGGCCCATGCTGCTGACCCATGAGACCGTTCCGGCATAGCGCTCGCCCAGGCGATCCTCATAGTACTGGGCAATCTTGATCTTTTGCGTCGCATGGCTGGCGGCATCGGCCGCACGCTCCGCATCGCTGCACGCACGGCAAATCTGCGGCAGAATGCGCGGCAGCGACTCGCGCCCCTTGCCGATCAGCCGCGGCGTACGGACCAAGGCGTCCTTGCCGCCGAGCTGCTCATAGGCCAACTGCAGTTTGAGTACGCGGTGCACCACCAGATCGGGGTAGCGACGGATGGGACTCGTAAAGTGACAGTAGCACGGCGCGGCGAGCGCAAAGTGGCCCTCGTTGCGCGGCTTGTACAGCGCGCGCTGCATGCTGCGCAGAAGCAGCGTGTTGACGAGCGGTGCGTTGGCCGTACCGGCGGCAGCATCGACTGCAGCCTGCAGCTCATCGGGACTCCCCAGGGCAATACCGGCAGCACGGCGATCGTCGATGATGCCCAGCTGCGCCAGCGCAACGGCGGCACCGTGCAGGCTATCGGGGCTCGGATCCTCATGCACGCGATAGCAGGCCTCGATATCACGGTCTGCCAGCCACTCTGCAACGCACTCGTTGGCGAGCAGCATGGCTTCCTCGATAAGCGACGTGGCACACGAACGCTCGCGCGCCACAATCTGCACGGGCACTCCGTCCTCATCCAATAGAGCGCGAATCTCGGCCGTGTCAAAATCGACTGAGCCGCGAGCACGACGAATACGACGGCGAAGTTCGGCGAGTTCGTTGGCGGCGACGAGAAAATCGCCGAGGTCGACGTTGTAGCCGCGGGCGGCTTCCTCGCACGCAAGACCGCGCTCAAGCGCCTCCTCGCGCGAGGCCTCAGCAGCCGCAACATCCTCAGCGGCGCCTTCCAGCACCCCATACTCCACCGCGCCGGCACGCACCAGCAGCGCCTCGGCGCCGTCATAGTCCATACGCACACGCGAGCGAATTACGCTGGGATACGGATTGTAATGCCGCACGCGACCCTGCGCATCAAGCTCAATATCAACGGTAAACGCAAGACGGTCCTCGTCAGGGCGAAGCGAGCACAGGTCATTGGACAGGCGTTCGGGCAGCATGGGAAGCACGCGATCGGCCAGATACACCGATGTCGTACGATGGCGAGCCTCAAGATCGATATGCCCGTCCCAAGCCACATAGTGAGAAACGTCAGCGATATGCACACCCAGCTTGTAGCCACCCTCGGGCGTGCGCTCAAGCGAAATGGCATCGTCAAAGTCGCGCGCGTCGACCGGGTCGATCGTGATGACAAAGCGGTCGCGCAGATCGCGGCGGAGCGGGTCCTTAAGCGCCGCGGACACATCGAGCGAAAGCCCCTCGGCCTCGTCCAGCGCGGCCTCGGGATAGCTATCGGTATAGCCGTAACGCGCCATCACGTATTGAACGCCCAAATCGGGCGCGTCATCTCCGCCAATGCGGCGTTCGATCGTCACGGTGCCCGATTCCAGGCGCGTCGGGTAGGTCAAAATGCGCGCGACAACGGCATCACCCGGGTGGACGCCCAGACGATCCGCCGAGGTATCCTCGGGCAGAATGAAGAAGTCGGCCTTCAGGCGCGAATCGAGCGGCTCGATCACACCGAGCGGACCGGCGGTATGGTACGTACCCACCACGCTTATGGCTGCGCGCTCAACCACGCCTTCGATCACGGCGCGCCGCTCACCGTGCGGGCTGTTCTTAATGCTCACGGCAACGGTATCGCCATCCATGATCTCGCGCTTACCGCGGCCCATAACCTTGTAGTCGCCGCTCTCGGTTATGACATAGGCGCCATGCTCATGGAGCTGCACGCGCCCGGTCAGGCTCGGACGGCGTTCGCTGCGCACCGGCCCACGCTTATTGCGGGCACCGCGCTTATGCTTGTTATTGCGCCCCATGGCGCCTCCTTGCTATCGATGACGAACTCCAAAGAGTCTACCCAAATGATTCGCTTTCCTGCCGTCCCCTAGAGATCAAAAAACGGGCCGCCCCATAAGAGACGACCCGTTGGAAGGGATGAATTCCAGGCATGCCTACACGCGCAGGTAGCGGCGCATGGCTATGGCAGAACCAAAGAGACCGATAATCACACCGACCAGAATCAGCGCAGCATAGGTCACCAGGTAGTACTGCATCGGCAGGGCAAACGACATCCAGCCGATGCTCTCCTGCAAACGCGGAATCATCAGATTGCGCAGCAGCTCCAGAACGCCGATGGAAAGCAGCGAGCCCAAAATGGCCTGCAGTACGCCCTCGGTGATAAACGGGCCGCGAATGAAGCCGTTGCTGGCGCCGACCAGACGCATAATCGCAATCTCACGACGACGCGCCGTGATGGACAGGCGAATCGTGTTGTTGATGAAGATGAATGCGATAAAGGTCAAAAGGCCAACGAGCACCACGGCAGCGATGCGGATGTAGTTGGTCACCTGGAACAGGCGGCTCACTTCCTCCTGGCCATACAGTACGCTCGCGTTGACGTCGCCGTCGTCCGCGATCTTCTGGAAGTCGGCGTTCTTCTTGAGCTTCTTGGCCGTGCTCTCGACCTGAGACGGATCGTCCATCTCAATCGCGAACGAGGCCGGAAGCGGGTTCTGGCCGTCGAGCGCGCTCATGGTGGCATCGGCGTTGCCCGACATCTTGCTCGTGTACTCGGCCAGCGCGTCGTCCTTGTCCTTATAGGTCACGGACTTGACGTTGCTCCACGTCTTGAGCTCGGCCTCAAAGGCCTGAACATCTGCCTGATCGGCATCATCGCTAATGAACGCGTTGATGACAACCTGATCCTCGACGGTGCCGATCACGGAGTTCAGCATCGCGGAGCCCATGATGAACAGGCCGATGATAAACAGCGAAAGGAAGATCGTGATGACGGCGCCGAGCGAGGTGGTCCAGTTACGGAAGAAGTGGCTGATAGCCTCTTTGAGCGAATAGCCCACGTTAGTTGGTGCCATAGTTGCCGTAACCTCCCCTCTCCTGGTCGCGGATTACGTGGCCGCCCTCGAGAGCGATCACGCGACGGTGCATGCTATCGACCATCTCGCGGTCGTGCGTGGCGACGATCACGGTGGTGCCGGTACGGTTAATGCGCTCGAGCAGCTTCATAATGCCCAGCGAAATCGCCGGGTCGAGGTTGCCCGTGGGCTCGTCGCAGATAAGCAGCGGCGGACGGTTGACCATAGCGCGGGCAACGGCGACGCGCTGCTGCTCGCCACCGGACAGCTGATCGGGCAGAGAGTCCATCTGATCGGCCAGACCGACCAGGCGAAGCACCTCGGGCACCTGACTGCGAATGACGCCCCTGGGCTTGCCGATGCACTGCAGGGCAAACGCCACGTTTTCGTAGGCGGTCTTTTGCGGCAGAAGCTTAAAATCCTGGAACACGGCGCCAATCTGGCGGCGCAGGAACGGAACCTTGCGGTTCTTGATCTTCATGAGGTCCTGACCGGCAACCAAGATGCGGCCGCTCGTCGGCTTGACGTCGCGGTTGAGCGTCGACAGCAGCGTGGTCTTACCCGAGCCGGAGTGACCGACCAAGAAGACAAACTCGCCCGGATAGATCTCGATGTTGATATCGTCGAGTGCGGGCTTGTTGGGCTGCGCCGGATAGATCTTGGTGACGTGCTCCATAAGGATGACGGGCTCGACACCGGCCTGCTTGGCCATCTTTTTGCGGCTGGCCTGCGGGTCGATGGGCGCAAACACCGACGTGAAGTCGGGGTTGTTGAGCGCGCTGTCGAGGCTTGCAACCTCGGCGGCCTGATCGCGCTCGACCACGGGAGCCGCAGGCTGCGTGGGGTCGGGAATGCCGGCAAAAAGACCGGACTGCGCGGGCTGCGGCGCGGGAGCCGCAGGGGCCAAGGGGTCGGGGATGCCGGCCATGACAGGCTGCGGCGCGACAACGTCCGCCTGGGGCTGATCCACGCGAGCGGTCACCTTCTGCACGGACTCAAAACCCGCGGCCTCGGAAAGCTCGACATCATTGGTGGGATTGTAGGCAAAGGGATCTGATGCCGGCTGTGCCTGATCTGCCGGCTGAGTGGGGGCCTGAGCAACAGGCTGGCCCTCTGAATCCGGAGTGGCGAAACGACTGCCCTGGACGCCTGTCTGCGTCTTGGGGGCATCATCGCCCGCACCGGAGGTACGGAAGTGGTTACCCACTGGTGCTCCTTATCGTCGTGCGTTTAAACTACATGAGCGCTTTGTATTTTAGCAGCATTAGCTTTGCTGCACATAAGAA
>ENA-OWRC01003261-OWRC01003261.1-human-gut-metagenome-genome-assembly--contig:-NODE-3261-length-10809-cov-2.752929_pt1 | contig 10809 bp, 9 predicted proteins | sample MGYA00248268_ERZ651895 | MGnify/ENA primary metagenome ERZ651895 (study PRJEB26924, sample SAMEA4378242) | human gut metagenome | biome: human gut; feature: human-associated habitat; material: faeces...
TCATTCTTCTGAATGTGCTGTTACTTCCTGCGATTGAGGGACGAAAGGTACAGACGACTGATTACAGTACTTTCCTGACAGGAGTAGAGAAGGATTACGTTAAGACAGTAGAAATTCAGGATGATTATATTTATTATGTAGCAGAGAGTGACGGACAGGAGGGTTATTTCAGAACTGTCAAGATGAATGATCCTGACCTTGTAGACCGTTTGCATGATGCAAATGTCAAGTTCGGTGCAGCAGCACCACAGCAGACATCTATATGGATTAGTCTGATCGCAGGATATGTACTGCCGATTGCCATCTTTATCCTTCTTGGAAGGTGGCTCAGCAAGAAGATGATGAGTTCCATGGGCGGAGGTCCCGGTGGGGCAATGTCATTTGGAAAGAGTAATGCGAAAGTATATGTGAAATCATCTACGGGAATCAAATTCTCAGATGTAGCGGGAGAGGACGAAGCCAAGGATCTTCTGACAGAAATCGTAGATTATCTTCATAACCCGCAGAAATACAGAGAAATCGGTGCATCTATGCCGAAAGGAGCCCTTCTTGTAGGCCCTCCTGGTACAGGTAAAACACTTCTTGCAAAAGCGGTAGCCGGTGAAGCGGAAGTTCCGTTCTTCTCCATTTCCGGTTCTGAATTCGTGGAAATGTTTGTTGGTATGGGCGCTGCCAAGGTACGTGATCTTTTCAAACAGGCGAATGAGAAAGCTCCATGTATTGTATTTATTGATGAGATCGACACAATTGGCAAGAAACGTGATGGTGCCGGATTTACAGGCGGCAATGATGAGCGCGAGCAGACTCTGAACCAGCTGCTTACAGAGATGGATGGTTTTGACGGCTCCAAAGGTGTTGTGATCCTTGCGGCAACCAACAGACCGGATTCCCTTGATCCCGCACTTCTTCGTCCCGGACGTTTTGACAGACGTATTCCTGTTGAACTTCCGGATTTAAAAGGACGTGAGGAAATCCTTAAAGTCCATGCAAAGAAGATTAAGATCGCAGATTCCGTACGTTTTGATGAGATTGCGAAAGCTGCAGCCGGAGCTTCCGGTGCAGAACTTGCAAATATTGTCAATGAAGCAGCACTTCGTGCAGTCCGCGACGGACGTAAATTTGCAACTCAGGCAGATTTTGAGGAGAGTATCGAGGTAGTTATCGCAGGATATCAGAAGAAGAACAGAGTTCTTTCCAATAAAGAAAAACTGATAGTTGCTTATCATGAAATCGGACATGCGCTGGTTGCAGCAAAGCAGACCGAATCTGCACCGGTCCACAAGATCACTATTATTCCGCGTACATCAGGAGCACTCGGATATACCATGCAGGTGGATGACGGAGATCATTATCTGATGACAAAGGAAGAACTTGCAAATAAGATAGCGACCTTTACAGGCGGTCGTGCCGCTGAGGAACTGATCTTCCACTCTATTACAACCGGAGCATCCAATGATATCGAACAGGCGACTAAGCTTGCAAGAGCAATGATCTCCAGATATGGTATGAGTGAAGATTTCGATATGGTTGCCATGGAGAATGTGACAAATCAGTATCTGGGCGGAGACTCCAGCTTAAGCTGTTCTTTTGAGACACAGACTCTTCTTGATAAGAAAGTTGTGGAGCTTGTCAGGATGGAACACCAGAAAGCACTGAAAATCCTTCAGGACAATATCGGAAAGCTCCATGAACTTGCAAAATATCTGTATGAGCATGAGACAATTACAGGTGAGGAATTTATGAAGATCCTGAATGCACCTGTACAGGTTCCCACTGTAGTGGCAGAATCTGAAAGTAATACAAAGTCTGAGAACAATGCAGAATCCGAAAACAGTACAGAAGCTGATGCAGATACATCTTCCGGGAAAGTGAATTTGCAGAAGTGATATTTTCTCAAGATATACAAGCCAAAAGTCCATTGCCGCAGGCAATCCGGAAATTTGGTTATGTCACTGAAAACTGAGTGAACAGCAATGAAAGCAGCAGAGGCGATTTGAGCTTCTGCTGCTTTTCCTTGCATAGCCTGTAAAGCATTCTGAACGGGACGCTCACGAATTAACGCCGGTTCGGTTATAATTCGTAATAGTGAACGTAGCATCCTGGATGTTTTTTGGAAGAAAGAAGGGAATGAAGATGGATTGCCGAACTGCAGAAGGAATGGTGAGTAGTTATATTAAACATGATCTTCCACTAAATGAACTGGAAGAGTTTCTCGATCATGTACAGAATTGTTCTTCCTGTTATGATGAACTGGAAACATATTTTATTGTACATGAGGTAACACAGCAGCTTGATGATGACAGCAGCGATTCGGTTCTGGATTTCAAAAAACTGCTGGAACAGGATGGAATACGGGTGGACTCCACCGAGGACGGCGACCGCGTCGATTTGAAACAATATGGATGGAAACCTTCGATGGACGAGGCAGAAGAATTGTATGCGTTGTTTCGGAAGTTGGGGATCTGAGTGGGAATCAAGGAAAATGCATCTGAATGAGATGTTGGTAAGCTAAAGAAGTGAAATGAGATGGATAAGATGGCAGACGATAGGGGCTGCATCTTATCCATTTTTAATAGACATTTCTGACCGTTTATTATTAAATTGCCTCCGCGATTTGCTGTGCCACATAGACACCGCTGGCAGATGCATGGGAAAGGGAATGGGTAATACCGCTGCCGTCACCGATGACGTAGAGTCCATCATGACAGGTCATCAGGTTGTGATCCACTTCCACCTCCATGTTGTAGAATTTTACCTCCACTCCATAGAGAAGCGTGTCATCATTCGCCGTACCCGGTGCCACCTTATCCAGGGCATAAATCATCTCGATAATACCGTCCAGAATCCGTTTTGGGAGAACCAGGCTCAGATCACCGGCAGCCGCATTGAGGGTTGGAACCGTAAAAGATTCATTGATTCGCTGCTGCGTGCTTCTTTTTCCGCGGATCAGGTCTCCAAAACGCTGCACAATTACGCCACCGCCCAGCATGTTGCTGAGTTTTGCAATACTCTCTCCATATTCATTGGAATTCTTGAAGGGCTCTGAAAAATGTTTCGCTACCAGAAGGGCAAAGTTCGTGTTATGGGTCTGCTTTGCAGGATCCTCGTAGCTGTGACCATTTACCGTTACGATGCCGTTGGTATTCTCATTTACCACAGCTCCCTTGGGATTCATACAGAAGGTGCGCACGTAATCTTCGTATTTTTCCGTGCGATACACGATCTTGCTCTCATAGAGTTCATCCGTAAGATCCGAAAAGATCTCAGCCGGCAGCTCAACCCGGACCCCCAGATCCACGCGGTTGGAATTCGTATGGATATCCAGATCCCTGCATACCTTCTGCATCCACTTACTGCCGCTTCGTCCGGCGGAAATGATGCATTTCGTACCCTCAAAGGTTGTATCATCGCTGTAAACCTTGTAACCCTTCTCGGTCTTCTCCACGGTTTCGATGGCACAGTCAAAATAGAAATCTACCTTATTCTTCAGATGATCATAGAGGTGCTCCAGAACAATATAATTAATATCTGTACCCAGATGGCGGACCGAAGCATCCAGAAGATGCAGACCATGCTGCATGCAGGTTTTCTTGAACTTTGTTCCTGCAGTGGAATACAGCTTCGTTCCCTCCCCGCCAAAGCGGAGGTTGATTCCATCTACGTATTTCATCAATTCAATGGCCGTCTTCTTTCCGATATACTCATAGAGAGTACCGCCGAAATCATTGGTAATGTTGTATTTTCCATCAGAAAATGCACCGGCGCCGCCGAATCCGCTCATGATGGAACAGCATTTGCAGTGAATACAGGACTTGATTTTATCACCATCAATGGGACATTTACGGTGCTCCAGCGGATGTCCTACCTCAAAAACAGCGATCTTTAAATCTGGTTTACGTTCCATCAGCTCATAGGCAGAAAAGATACCGCCGGGACCGGCGCCGATAATTAACACATCATACATATTGAAATTCTCCTTGTTTTCCTAAAATTTGATTCCCTCTTTCTGTATTATAGCATAAATTCGAAAAAAGAGGCAGCACGTCATGCGCTGCCCCGAAACAGTATCCCCCATGTCGTCATGGCATCTTCCGTTATCATATCATCACCTCAGAATAAAGCTTTTTTTATGGCTGTAACCATCAGCCTGATTCCCTTTGTAAAATTACCGGAGGTGTTTTCGAGCTTGATGACCTCTCCGGCGCTTCTTGGCAAAGGGCTGGCGCTGGGACTTGTATCTACCTTTTTTCCGTTTGTAAGCTACACACTGGGACTCCGCCAGATGGAGGCAGGAAAAGCCTCGGTTCTGGCGTTTGCTGAGCCGATGGTGGCAGCTGTGGCTGGGATTGTGGTATTTGGAGAAATGCTGCGGGTTGAAAATGTGCTGGGCATTCTTTTGATTTTTACGGCATTGGTGGTGTTGAACAGCCGGAACGTAAAACGGTAAAATCAGGGGCTAAGCGATAATGGAACTGTGATGAAAACACGGCTCACAAATCTTAAACGGATATCCAACCGGCAGTATCCGTCTGCAGCGCTGGCAGCGGGCGATGTAGCTTTTTTTGCCCTTGGACAAATACCGCATGATCGTACCCTCAGTGCGGCTGCGTTCCTGTTCGAGCCAGTCCTCGTCGATGATCTTGTCAAAACGGTGGGAGAACTGGTAGTAGAGGTCGAGCTTGCGGTAATACGTTTCGTATTTCTGCAGTCCCAGCTTGGAACCGGCGCCTTTGTCCGGGTGTTTCAGGCGTTTGTCCGCCGGGTAATCCTTGCAGTAGCGCAGCCATTGCAGGACAACCTGATGATCCTTGATATCGATGGGACAGCTGATCATGCGGTAGAGAATCCGTTTGTCATCGAATCCGTAGATATCGTCTCTGTGGCGTTCTGCCTGCGCATAAAGGCTTAAAATCTCATCGACGCTGACCTTTTCAAACGGAGGCGTCGGCTCAACGGATTTCCAGACTTTGATGATAACGTCCAGCGGCTCGTCCAGATCGAGGAGAATCTGCGGGAAACCGAGGCTGACTTTTTCGATCGGTTCCTCCTCCTGAGTAAGCTGTTCCCGGATATAATCGAGGGATTCCTGCCCCATCGCATTGACGTAGCCGGTGTCAAAGAGTCCGAAGCGTCCGGCGCGTCCGGCGATCTGCTTGATCTCCGGTACGGACAGACCGCGCCGGGTGGTACCGTCAAATTTCTGGGTCTGGACAAATACGATACGCCGGACAGGCAGGTTGAGTCCCATGCCGATCGCGTCGGTGGCGACGACCACCTTGGTTTTGCCGCTGGTAAAAAGCTGCATCTGGCGGCGGCGGATCTCCGGCGGCAGGCTTCCGTATATAACACTTGCCTTGATACCTTCTTCTTCCAGACGTCCCGCCACATCCAGCACGGATTTTTTGGAAAATACGACGAGTGCATCGCCGGGAAGAACACTTTCCGGGAAGGAAAATGGCGTGTCCTCACAGATGAGCGCAGTTTTGCGCTGATACCGGCAGATGGCAAGGCTGTCGCCGCACAGATGGATCAGGTGTGTGACAGCAGATTCAGCGGCGGGACTCATGCAGACATGGATTTCGTGAGCTTTCAGTCCCAGAATCGCCTTTGTCCAGCAATGCCCGCGGTCTGGATCGGCGGTCAGCTGTGCCTCATCAATCACGGCAATATCGTATTCCTCCGAGAAATCTGCCATCTCGATCGTCGAAGCTGTGATCCGGCTGTCATCGTCGGCGATACACTCCTGACCGGTCAGCATGGTGCTGGGAACGCCGCAGTCGTGCATTTTTTCATATACCTCAAGCGCCAGAAGGCGCAGCGGACCGAGGTAAGTGCCCTTTTTCGCTGTTTTTAAGCGTTCCAGCGCGTGAAATGTTTTGCCGCTGTTGGTCGGGCCGATGTGGAGAATGAAACGGCGGTTCATTGCCATAGTCTCCGGAAATTCCAGCTCTGGACGGGATGGGACGAGATCCATGATTTTATACTGGATGACGTAGCGCTTATAGATCTGGTAAAGCTCCAGAAGTGTCTGCGTGCAGAGCTGACCATCCAATTCTGTTTCCAGATAATTCAGAAAATCCACGGAAATATCATCGCGCTGGGCGGGCAGAAACATTGCCTCATCCAGGCGGATGAGCTGTGGCAGCAGGCTGGTTTCAATGAGCTTTGTGACAGCATCGTTGTGCGAACGGTACGCAAAATAAGCCAGATTTTTGATCTGGCGGTGCCATTCCTCCAGCGAGAGGCTGGTGACCTGTGTCGGTTTGGTGCGTTTCAGTGTTTTAAACAGCCGGTTGGTCCGCTCGCTCAGATCGCGGGGGCGGGAACTGGTCTTTCTTTTTTTCTTGCTTGCCGCCTGATACTGGCGGATATATGTCTGAAGAAGCTGATTTGGCTCGAGCATTTGAACGTCTCCTCTTTATGTAAATATCTTGTCCGATACAAATTCTAATTTAAAACGTAGCTGTTCAGTACCTTCACAGTCACGCGCAAAAATCCATTAAAAATTGCCTGCGGCGTTTCTATTATCGCAGAAGTTGCATGGATGTGCAAGAACGGGAAATCAGATTGCAGAAAAACATAAAAATATTTGATATAATTAAGAACACTTATTAAAATAGAAAGGTCAACATCTATATGGCATCAAACTATAAAACGGGCGCCAGCCTGAATTTAACTCCCTTCGAGATGCAGCTTCTAAGCCACAGCCCTCTATTTCGAGGCGCGGGAGAATCTGGAATCGGGGAGATGCTGTCCTGTCTGGGGGCGGAGGAACGCAGTTATGAAAAAGAAGAAATGATTTATCGCGCGGGGGATACGGTCACATCCCTGGGTGTGGTAATGCACGGAAGTGTGATGATTGTCAACGATGATCTGTGGGGCAACCGCAGCATCCTGGACCGGGTAGAACCGGGACAGATTTTTGCGGAGACATATGCTTGTGTGCCGGGGGAAAAGCTGCTGGTCGATGTGTTTGCAGCGGAGGTGACGGAAGTGCTGTTTTTAAATGTAGGAAAAATGCTGTCGCAGTGTCCTAATTCTTGCGGGCATCACACGCAGCTTATCCGTAACCTGCTCGCGATTTCGGCGCAGAAAAACTTGCGGCTGTCCCGCCGAATCTTCAATACATCGTCGAAATCCATCCGGGGACGGCTTTTGTCATACCTCTCCGATCAGGCGGTAAAAAATGAGAGCGAGAGATTTGATATCCCATTCAACCGCCAGCAGCTCGCCGACTACCTGGGCGTGGACCGGTCGGCGCTGTCGGCAGAGCTGGGGAAAATGCAGCGGGAAGGGCTTCTGGAATTTAGAAAAAATCACTTTCATTTATATGAAGAGGTTAGAAGCTTGTAGATTACAAACAAAAATACCCTGTCAGGAGCATTAAAATCCGACCGACAGGGTATTTTTAGTGAAAATCCCTATGGGTGTAACAAGACCGGCTGTCCATTCCCTATACTTTCTTGCACCGGCTGTTTCAGCATATCCAGAAATGCCTGTGCCGCCGGCGTCAGCGGGCGCATCGGGTTTTGCAGGACGAGGATCTGGCGCTTCGGGATAGGAATATTTAGGTGAAGCTGGAACACGCGGTAGTTGAGCAGGTAGTTCCGGGCAAATTCCGAGGGAACAAAGCCGATTCCCAGATTGTGGGAGACGGTCGGGGCGATCAGGTCGTTGGAAGAAACTTCGATGCTCGGGTGCAGATCCAGCCCCTGTTCCTCAAAGAGATTGTCCCAAAAAAGCCGCGTCGTCGTGCCGGACTCCATGCTGACAAGTGGGTGCATACAGAGCTCTTCAAGGGAGAGTATGCGGTTCTGCAGCTCGGAAAAACGGTTTCCGGCGATGACGATGTCCTGGAACTCGGCAACCGGCATCACGTGAACCAGATCCAGCTCCTTCATGATCTCGTGGATCGGAGAAATGATGACGGCAAAGTCATTTTCCCCGGCCTTTAAGGAAGAAGCGGTGATCGGCGCAGAGTTGGAATGAATCTGCACGGTCACATTCGGAAAACGCTGCTGGAATTGTTCAATATAAGGAAGCAGAAAGAAGCGCATTGTCAGCTCGCTCGCACCGATCGAAACCTTGCCGCTCTGACTGTTCGTGTATTCTTTTAAAAGCTCTTCTGCTCGTCCCATCTGCTGGCAGGGACGGTTGATCTGGCGGAACAGGATCCGCCCTTCATCGGTCAGGGTCACGCCTTTTTGGGAGCGGTTGAAAAGTTTGCACTGAAGCATATCTTCTAAATTATGAATGTATTTTGTTACGGTTGGCTGCGTGAGGCAGAGATTCAAAGCCGCCTGGGTAATATTCTGGCATCGAGCCACCTCATAGAAAACCTTGTAGTAGTCGAAACTGATGTCCATGTATGTAGTTGAAATCCTTTCTGTATGTCGGACTGTTTCTGCCTGATTGAAACAGTGTTTATCTGATTTTATATCTGTACGTGTATTTACCAAATATAGTCACACTTTATCGTATTTTTCCAGAAATGTCCAGCCACAATAACGATTACCAATAACTATCACCATTCATTTTATCTATGGATATAGGAAAAAAATATAATTTTACCATTTGTATTTCTGGGAGTAAGATCGGGAACAGACGGGAAGAATGTGGAGACACAGGAGAAAACGTTACTGGGCACGTATGCGTGAACAGTAACTAGAACACGTGGCGGCATCGGGAAATGAAAGAACAATAGCCGGGGCAGCCGCGGGAGAACAACCCGGAGAGAGGAAGTGACAGTATGGGAGATCTGGGTGCGACCCTGATCAAGGAATTGAACTGTGAGACAGCCTTTACAATTGGCGGGATCGGTATATCAGAATCCGTTGTGGTTACATGGATCATGATGGCAGTGGTGCTCATGGTTTCACTGATTGTGACGCACGGTCTGAAAGTTGAACATCCCGGACGCGGACAGCTCCTTCTGGAGAACGCTGTTACGTGGCTGCAGGGCATTGGCGAGGGAATCCTCGGAGAGGAAGGAAAAGGCTATGCGCCGTATCTGACATCCGTGCTGATGTATCTGGGCGTGGCGAACCTGCTTGGTATACTGGGATTCAAGCCGCCAACCAAGGATTTGAACGTCACGGCAGCACTGGCGCTGATGAGTATTGTGCTAATTGAGACAGCAGGGATTCGGGTCAAAGGTTTAAAAGGATGGTTAAAGAGCTTTACAGAGCCGATCGCCATCGTGACACCGATCAATATCATGGAGGTATTTATCAAACCGTTGTCGCTGTGTATGCGACTGTTCGGAAACGTGCTGGGCGCGTTCGTCATCATGAAATTGATTGAATACATCCTTCCGGTAGGGCTTCCGGTATTGTTCAGCGCTTACTTTGATATCTTTGACGGTCTGATTCAGGCGTATGTATTTGTCTTCCTGACAGGGCTTTTTATCAAGGAATCAATCGAGTAATAGAAGAGAAATAGAAAATTACAAAAAGGAGACTTTATTATGGGTACAATCATTGCAATCGGAGCAGGTCTGGCAGTTCTTGCAGGCGCAGGAGCCGGAATTGGTATCGGAATCGCCACATCTAAGGCGACTGAGGCAGTCGCAAGACAGCCGGAGGCAGAGGGAAAATTCTATTGTTAGGTGCGGCACTTGCCGAGGCAACTGCTATTTATGGTTTCGTTATTGCCCTTTTGATTATTATTCTTTTAAGCTGATACGATAGAAAACGAAAGGTGGGGCAAGGCTATGTTACGGTTGGACATCAACCTGGTTTTTACGATCATCAACCTTTTAATCTGGTATGCAATTATCCGTATTTTCCTCTTTAAGCCGATCAACAAAGTGATCGATAAACGGAATGCAGCCATTCAGGAAAAGTATGATGAGGCGAAAAAGATGCAGGAAGAAGCGCAGGCGGAGAAAGAGAAATACGCAGCCTGCCAGGATGAAATAGAAGTAGAGAAAAACAAGGTGCTGGATGCGGCGCGTGCGAGTGCACGTGAGGAAGGACGCCAGCTGATTGAAAACGCCCAGAAAGAGGCAGATAAGGTCATCCGTAAGGCGGGCGAGGATGCACGCCGGGAGAAGGATAAGATGCTCGAACAGGCGAAGCATGAAATTTTGTCGCTGGTTCTGGACGCGGCGGCTGGTTCGATGAACAAGAAGTCGGATGACAGCGCTCTTTATGATGAGTTTTTGAAGAAAGCGGGTACGACGGAGAATGAAGAAACTTGATGTCTATTTACAAGAAATAAAGAGGCAGAAGATTTCTGTCGATGATCTGCAGCATGCGGCTGAGATACTGGCTGCGACACCGCAGCTTCCGGCAGAGCTTGAAAATCCGGATTTGACCCGTGAGAAGCGGGAAGATCTGGTTCGTAGCCTGTTTCCGCTGGCAGTCCGGGGAATCATCGAGGTGCTGGCACAGGATCAGACAATGAAAATGATGCCGGATCTGATTAAGGAAGCGGAGGCGTTTGAAAAGCCGGATAAATATCTGCGCTGTGTGCTGGAATATGTCAAAGAGCCGGATGAAAAACAGGCAGCCGGAATCCGGAAATTTCTCTCGGAGAAATATCCGGGACGGGAACTCCGGATTGTGAAGGAAGAAAAGCCGGAGCTTGGAAGTGGTTTTATCCTCCGGGTCGGAAGTGAGGAATATGACTGGAGCACGGAGGGAAGAAAACGGGCACTGGCAGATAAATTAAAGAATCTGGTAAAAGAGCCGGATTCGGGTGATTTCCTTACCCAGAAGGGAATCATCGGAATTCTGAAAGGAAATCTGGATGGAATCGACATTTCAGCCCGTGAGATCGGTACGGTCAGCCGGGTGGGCGACGGCA
>ENA-OWRC01003271-OWRC01003271.1-human-gut-metagenome-genome-assembly--contig:-NODE-3271-length-10789-cov-2.704770_pt1 | contig 10789 bp, 6 predicted proteins | sample MGYA00248268_ERZ651895 | MGnify/ENA primary metagenome ERZ651895 (study PRJEB26924, sample SAMEA4378242) | human gut metagenome | biome: human gut; feature: human-associated habitat; material: faeces...
CAAATTTAGGTGATTTAGCAGAAAAATATTTATATACAGACCCTAATTCTTGTTTGATTAAATTAGGCATGATAGGGGAGACTGTTGTAAATTTAATTTTTGAATATGATAATATAAAAAAACCGACAGAAGATAAAGCGGTAAATCGTATAAATATTTTAATTCGTGAAGGTTATATTGATGAACAACTTAAAAATATTTTACATGCTTTGCGTAAAGCAAGAAATAAAGCTGTTCATGAAAATTATGAAAAGCCTTGTGGTCTTTTATTAGAATTTGCCTATGTGCTTAGTGAATGGTTTATGCAAACTTATGGAGATTATAGATATGAACATAAACCATTTGTTTTGCCTAAAAAAGAAGATATTTATTATACAAATATTGAAGAAAACGAATTACAGCAATTAACACAATCTGCATTGCAAACAGCTTCTAAAGCAAAAGTTATTAAAAGAGATAAACGTTTGAATTTAATAAAATCGGCAACAGATAGATTAAAATTAACAGAAGAACAGACAAGATATATCATTGATGCACAATTAAGAGAAGCTGGTTGGCAAGTAGATACAAGAAATATTCGCTATAGTAAAGGCTCAAGACCACAGAAAAATGTAAATATGGCAATAGCAGAATGGCCTACAATGACAGATAAAAAAACTACAGGTCATGTAGATTATGCGTTATTTATTGGTTTAAAACTTGTAGCAGTAGTAGAAGCTAAAAGTATAGATAAAGATATTTTATCTGTAATGGATTATCAAGCAAAAGAATATGCTAGTCAAATTATAATTGATGAAAAATATTTAATTGGTCAATATGGTGATTATAAAGTTCCTTTCGTATTTGCGACAAATGGTAGACCGTATTTAAAACAGATAGAAACAGCTTCGGGTATTTGGTTTAGAGATTTACGCAGTAGTTTAAATTATCCTGTAGCTTTGAGAGGTTTTAAATCTCCAGAAGGATTGCAAGAATTATTGCAATTAGACATAGAAAAAGTAAATAGTGAATTAACAAATTATAATCAAGGCTTTTTAGTAGATAAACAAAGTTTGAATTTGAGATATTACCAAGTAAATGCGATAAAAGCAACTGTTGATGCTATAGTAGCAGGCAAGAAAAATATTTTATTAGCCATGGCTACAGGTACAGGAAAGACTCGCACTATTTTAGGCATGATATATCTATTTTTAAAGACAAAGAGATTTCACCGCATATTATTTTTAGTGGATAGAACGAGTCTAGGTGAGCAAGCTTATGAAACTTTTCGTGAGGTAAAGCTTGAAGAATTGATGACTTTAGATGAAATCTATAATATAAAAGGGTTAAATAATAAACAGATAGATAGAGAAACTAAAATACAGATAGCAACTGTACAAAGTATGGTTAAAAGATTGTTGTATCAAAATGATGAAGATGGTGAAAAATATAATAAAATGCCGTCTGTTAGCGATTTTGATTTAATCATTGTAGACGAAGCTCATAGAGGTTATATCTTGGATAGACAAATGAGCGAAGAAGAACTTTTGTATAATAATCAACAGGATTATATCAGTAAATATCGCTATGTCATTGAATATTTTGATGCTGTCAAAATAGGGCTTACAGCTACACCAGCACTGCATACTACAGAAATTTTCGGCGAACCAGTATTTACTTATTCTTATCGTGAAGCTGTCAATGATAGATTTTTGGTAGACCATGATGTACCGCACAATATTCGTACAAGATTATATAATGAAGGTATAGTCTATCATAAAGGCGATAATATGTTACTTTATGATACAGCTACAAAAGAGGTAACAAATGTAGCTTGCTTAGAAGATGAAGTTCATATCGAAGTGGATAAATTCAATCGTGAAGTAATCACCGAAGATTTTAACCGCAAAGTCTTAATCGAAATCATAGAGAGTATCAGTAGAAAAAATAATCAAAAAGATGAAGATAAGCAAGGAAAAGTATTAATTTTCGCTGTTGATGATAATCATGCAGATTTAATCGTAAAAATCTTAAAAGAAATTTGCCCTGATTATAATATTCCTAGTGATACAATTATCAAAATCACTGCTAGTGCAGGTCAAGGAAATAAAGACCGTATTTTAGAATATATACGTCGTTTTAAAAATGAAAAAGATCCTTCTATTGTTGTTACTGTAGATTTGTTGACTACAGGTGTTGATGTGCCGAAGATAGATACTTTAGTATTTTTACGTAGAGTAAAATCTCGTATTTTATTTGAACAGATGTTAGGCAGGGCAACTCGTCTATGTCCGCAAATTGATAAGACTTGTTTTGAGATTTATGATCCTGTAGGTGTATATGAAGCTTTAGACAGTGTAAATACTATGAAACCTGTCGTGGTAAATCCTAATATCAGCATAGGAGATATCATCAATAAAATAAAAGAAGATAATGGCATATATACAGCAGATGAACTGAAATATAAACAAAATCAATTAGAGCAATTAGTCGGTAAATTAAATCGTAAACAGCAATCTATGAGCGATAAAAAGAAAAAAGATTTCAAAACAATGACAGGTAAATCAACAACTGATTTTATTGACGAATTGAGAGCTTTGCCAGTAGAAAAAATTAGCTCTTATATACAAGAGCATGAAAGCTATTTTACTTTTTTACAAGAAAAAGATGTTTGTCATGGCAAGACTCGCATTATTTATGAGGGTGAAGATGAAGTAGTATCTCACACTAGAGATTATGGAAATACGCAAAAACCACAAGATTATATAGAAAGCTTCACTCAATATTTAAAAGACAATATGAATGAAATAATGGCTTTGAAATTAATCTGTACAAAACCTAGCGATTTAAAACGTGAAGATTTAAAAAGATTATGCTTAAAACTAGATAGTAATGGTTTTAGTCAAACACATTTAAATACAGCTTTAAACCAAATGACTAATCAAGAGATAACAGCAGATATCATCAGTATAATTCGTCAATGTATGCTTGGCAGTGCTAGAATTAGTCATGAAGAACGTATAAAAAAGGCTATGGAAAAATTGAAAGCAAATCATTATTTTTCTGTAAGTGAAGAAACTTTCTTGAAAAGTATAGAGAAATATTTATTGCATGAGTCTGTAATTAATAAAGAAACCTTCGATACAGATACAAGGTTTGTAAAAAAAGGTGGTTTTAAAACTATTGATAAAAAATTTGGCGGACATTTAGCAGAAATTATAGTAGAATTAAACCAATATTTATATGAAGATGGAGGAAAAATAGCTTGAATACACAAGAGATAGTAGGAAAACTTTGGACTTTATGTAATGTACTAAGAGATGACGGTATAACTTATCATCAATATGTAACAGAACTCACCTATATTTTATTTTTGAAAATGGCAAAAGAAACAGGTGTAGAAGCAAATATTCCTGAAGTATATCGCTGGGATAATTTAGTAAATAAAAGCGGTATTGAGTTAAAAAATTTCTATAAAGAATTATTAGATAAATTAGGCACTAATACTACAGGCAGAATTAGAGAGATTTATCAAGGTTCAGCGACTAATATTGAAGAACCAAAGAATTTAGAAAAAATAATTAAAACTATAGATGAACTTGATTGGTACAGTGCTAAAGAAGAAGGCTTGGGCAATCTTTATGAAGGTTTGCTCGAAAAAAATGCCAATGAGAAAAAATCTGGAGCAGGGCAATATTTTACCCCTCGTGTACTCATTGATGTGATTGTAGAGCTTGTAGCACCACAGGCAGGCGAACGTTGTAATGATCCAGCTTGCGGAACTTTTGGCTTTATGATTTCTGCAAATAATTATGTAAAATCTCAAACTGATGATTATGATGATTTAGATGAAGAACAAAGTGATTTTCAATATAAAGAAGCTTTTACAGGTTGTGAATTAGTACATGATACGCATAGATTAGCTTTGATGAATGCAATGCTTCACGATATTGATGGCGATATCATGCTTGCTGATACATTATCCAATCAAGGAAAAGCATTAAAAGATTTTGATGTAGTGCTTGCCAATCCTCCTTTTGGTACGAAAAAAGGTGGCGAACGTGCAACACGTGATGACTTCACTTATCCTACGAGCAATAAACAGTTGAATTTCTTGCAACATATTTATCGTAGTTTAAAAGCCAATGGCAAAGCTAGAGCAGGTGTTGTACTCCCAGATAATGTGTTATTTGCTGACGGTGATGGCGAAAAAATCCGTGCCGATTTAATGGATAAATGCAATCTGCATACAATTTTGCGATTACCTACAGGGATTTTCTATGCTCAAGGTGTAAAAACGAATGTATTATTTTTTACACGTGGCAAAACAGATAAGGATAATACAAAAGAAGTGTGGTTCTATGATTTAAGAACGAATATGCCTTCTTTTGGTAAAACAAATCCACTCAAAAAAAGCGATTTTGCCGATTTTATCAAAGCTTATACAGCAGAAGATAGACATAAAATACAAGATGAAAGATTTTCTGTATTTACAAGAGAACAAATTGCCGAAAAAGGCAATAGCCTTGATTTAGGCTTGATAAAAGATGATAGTATCTTAGATTATGAAGACTTGCCAAATCCTATTGATTGCACAGAAGAAATGATTGCAGACTTATCCGAAGCACAAGCCTTGCTTAGTGAAGTTGTAAATGAATTAAAATCCTTAGAAAATGGTGAGGCTTAAGATGAATTTTAAATTAGTAAAATTAGGAGATTTTATAAAACAAATAAGAGGAGTATCTTATAAAAAAAGTGATATATATACAAATTTAAATGAAAAATCAATAGAATTGTTAAGAGCGAATAATATTAAAGATAGTAATTTAGTGTTAGATGATATTGTATATGTAGATAGATCAAAAGTAAAAAAAGAACAGATTTTAAAAAAAGGAGATATTCTTATTTGTGCATCTAGTGGCAGTAAACATTTAGTAGGAAAATCTGTGTTAATAAAAGAAAATACAAATTTTACGTTTGGAGCATTTTGTAAAGTAATACGAACTGAAAAAATATCTAGTAGATTTTTAGAATATTTTTTTCAAAGTCAAGAATACAGAAACCTTATAAATCAAGTAGTTAGTGGGACAAATATAAATAATATAAAAAATGAACATATTGATAATATAATGATACCTTTACCACCAATAAATGAACAGCAAAGAATAGTAAATAGAATAGAGTCTTTATTTGTAAAATTAAATAGAGCAAAGGAATTAATAGAAAATACTTTAGCTCAATTTGAACAAAATAAAATGGCAATACTGCATAAAGCTTTTACTGGTGAATTAACAGCAAAATGGAGAAAAGAAAATAATATTGATTTATCTAGTTGGGAAAATGGTATATTAATGGATTTTTGTAAAATAAATCCTAAAAAGATTAATACAAAAGAATTTGATGATGATATGATAGTATCATTTATTCCTATGCCATGTGTATCGGATATTTGGGGGAAAATAGTAAAAAAGGAATTGCGAAAGCTAGGCGAAGTAAAAAAAGGATATACAAATTTTTGTGAAGGTGATGTACTTTTTGCGAAAATAACGCCTTGTATGGAAAATGGAAAATCTGCAATAGTAGATAAATTAGAAAATGATATAGGCTTTGGTTCGACTGAGTTTTATGTATTAAGATGTGATGAAAATAAATTGAATAACAAGTATTTACATTATTTTGTAAGACAAAAAACTTTTAGGGATGAAGCCAAAGGAGAAATGACAGGAGCTGTAGGTCAACAACGTGTACCAAAAACTTTTTTAGAAAATTATAAAATGAAAGTGCCTACTATTGAAGAACAACAAGAAATTGTTAATATTTTAGATAAATTATTGGCTAAGTATAATAAAATAAAAAATTTAGAACAGCAATTAGAAAAAATAGAATTGCTGAAAAAAGCAATACTAGCTAAAGCTTTTCGTGGTGAGTTGGGTACAAATAACCCTGATGAAGAAAGTGCTGAAAATCTATTAAAAGAGATTTTAGCTGAAAAATAATTTAAGAAAGACTATCTCAAAAAAATGAGGTAGTCTTTTTTTATAGATTTAGTAGATAACTTTTTTTATGTTAAAATAAGTGTACTAAATAAAATAATAAGAGGTAATCATGGAGAATATGAATAAGAATATTGCCTATGAGCATATAGATTTTTCGGAAATAACGAAGGTGCGTTTTTGTACTTTGGTGGAAAAATGCAATTATATACCTAATCATTGGCATCAATCCATAGAGTTTATTTATCTAATCAAGGGTGAAAGATTGGCGACTATAGAAAATAAATCGTTTTTGCTTCATGATGGTGATTGTGTTTTAGTCAATGCAAATGCTATTCATTCTATGAAATTGATGGAAACAAATACGATTATTTTGTTGCAAATTCCTATAGATTTTTTAGAGCAGTTTGTACCAGATATACAAGAGATTATATTTGTACTCAATGACAGTAAAAATACACCAAGAAAACAGGAATGTTTAAATAAGGTAAAATCTATATTATTGGAAATGAAAAGGGTTTATGACGCAAAGGAAGATGGATTTTTATTGAAGTTTAATAGTTTATTGTTTTCGTTGTTATTTGAATTGAAGACTCATTTTAGTGTGAAAATGATGAATGTCAATGTAGGTCAAAGGAAAAAAGATTTAGCTAGATTGAATATAATTTTGAAATATTTGCAAGAGAATTATAAGCAAAATATAGCTTTAGAGGATATAGCAAAATTGGTACATTTTCAGACAAATTATTTTTGTAGATTTTTTAAAAAGCATATGGGTGTTACTTTTATTGAGTATCAAAATCAAGTGAAATTAGCTTATGTTTATCGAGATTTAATCAATACAAAAGATAGTTTGTCCATGATTTTATCAAGACATGGTTTTAATAATTATAAATTATTTAGGACTTTGTTTAAAAAGCATTTTGGCGATACACCAATGAAGGTGCGTAAACATATTGTTGAGCAAGATTGATAGTTGGTTGGTGGTGAAGTGATGAAAAATTATTTTAAATATTTTTTGAGTATATGTTTTATTATTAGTTTATGTTTGCATAGTGAATTTGTTTTTGCTGAAAGTTTGAAGGGTAATGCCCTAAAACAAGGTGATTGTATAGGTATAGTAGCACCTGCTTCAGGTATTGAAGATATGAATATAGCTGACGCTATTAATAAATTGCAAAATTGGGGTTATAAGGTGAAATTATCACCGAATTTGTATCAGCAATCAGGATATTTAGCAGGTAGCGATCAAATGAGAGCTGATGATTTAAATAATTTTTTTGCTGATGATGAAGTCGATGCAATACTTTGTCTGCGTGGCGGTTATGGTAGCGGTCGAATACTTGATTTATTGAATTATGAAATGATAAAACAGCACCCTAAAATGGTGATTGGCTATAGTGATATAACGGCATTGCATATGGCATTGATAAAAAAAGCGGATTTAGTACCAGTGCATGGGGCTATGGTTATAGATATCAACGATAATGGCTATAATTATACAGATAATCAATTAAAATTGGGTTTAGCAAATGAAAGTTTAGGGGCGAATAATGAATTTGTTTTGCCAAGTAATCATAAATTAAAAGTATTAAAAGAAGGTTATGCTAAAGGTAAAATCATTGGCGGTAATCTATCTGTATTAGCTTCTTTATCTGGCAGTGAATATCAGCCAAATGGTGAAAATTGTATTTTATTCATTGAAGAAGTCGGTGAGGACTCTTATGTAATAGATAGATGTTTTCAGCAATTATGGCAAAGTGGAGTGTTAAAGCAAGTGAAGGGCTTAATCATTGGCAATATGCGAAGATGTGAACCAACAGAGCCGACACAATTTGATTATTCTGTGATGCAGGTAATCAAGCAATATGCAGATAAAGCCAATATTCCTGTAGTCTATGATATGCCAGTAGGTCATGGAGCGATAAATGGATTTTTGCCTTTGAATGTAGAAATAACACTTGATGCAAATACAGCTAATCCGCAGATAATTTTTGATGAAAGTTATGTAAAATAAAAAAAGAGTAGTTTGATAAATATAATATCAAACTACTTTTTTATTTTGAAGACTTTTATAAAATTTCTTTTAATGTATCAATAGATGATTGTGGTGTTGCCCAGCTAGTAGCAAAACGCACTACTGTATGTGTATCGTCATATTTTTCCCAGAAGCTACAGCTGATTTTTTGGCGGAGTTCTTTTAATTTAGTATCTTCTAAAATGATGAATTGTTGATTAGTATCTGTTTCTAAGAAGAATTTATAATTTTTTTCTTTGAAGATAGCTTTTAATTGTTCAGCTTTTTCAATGGCATTTTTAGCGATATTAAGATAGAGATTATCGGTAAATAAAGTATCAAATTGAATACCGAGCAGTCTACCTTTAGCAAGTAATGCGCCATGTTGTTTGATGATAGTGAAGAAATGAGGTATTAAATTTGGTTTTGTAATTACTACTGCTTCGCCGAATAATGCACCAACTTTTGTACCACCAATATAAAATACATCACAATATTTAGCTATATCTTGCATAGTAACATCAGTGTTTAAAGAAGCAAGACCATAGCCAAGTCTAGCTCCGTCTAAAAATAATGGTAGATTGTATTTGTGGCAGATAGCGGATAAATCAGCTAATTCTTGTTTAGTATATAAAGTACCCCATTCAGTAGGGTGGGAGATATATACAGCTCCAGGAATAGTCATATGTTCAAAACTTTCATCACCATAAAATTTAGTGAGATATTTTTCTACTTCACTGGCTTTGAGTTTGCCTTCTTCTTGTGGTAAAGTGATGACTTTATGTCCACCAAATTCAATAGCACCAGCTTCATGAAGTTCGATATGAGCGCTATCTACGCCGATGACACCTTCGTATGATTTTAATAAACCATCGATTACAGTAGCATTTGTCTGTGTACCGCCAACGAGAAAATGAACTTGTGCTTCAGGACAGTTGCAAGCTTGACGGATTTTTTCGCGAGCAGATTCGCAATATGTATCATTGCCATAACCAGGAGTTTGTTCAAAGTTAGTAGTTACAAGTTTTTCTAAAATAGAGGAATGTGCTCCTTCTAAATAATCGCTGTCAAAATATAACATCATATCACCCTTTTATATAAAATTAGATAATCTATATTATATCGTAAAGAAATAAAAAAATGAATATTTAAAGTTATTGTCAATTTTCTATATTATATGTTATTATAATAAATCATATAGAAATAGTATGAAAGGTGGTATGATTATGAATGGCGATTTTTGGCAATCATTTTTGATGATAAGTGATATATATACGGTAGGATTTTTGATTTTATTATGTATTTTCTTTGGCATTATTCATTATCTCTATCGCAAACGTAAAATGGATTTTTCCTTAGTGGTATTAATTGGTATGGGTCTTGGCTGTATTTTAGGTATACTCATGCAGTATATGGCAGATTTTCCTAATGACCCAATGAAGATTACTTTTATTAAAGAAACAACGAATTGGCTACAATTATTTGGTAATGGTTATATTGATTTAATCAAAATGATAGTAGTACCACTTGTAATAGTTTCTATTGCTCATGTCATTGTGAATATGAAATCTGAGCAAAAAATGAGCCGTTTAGTGAAGAAAACTATTTTAGTTACAATGTCTATGGTAGCTATAGCTTCTATAGTAGGTATAGCGTTTGGTATTTTTTTCAATGTTGGTGGCGATGCTTTGACAAATGTGGCAACAGAAGCCAAAGCAAAAGAAGTTGTCAGTGTAGCGACTACTCTTAGAGGTTTGATACCAGGAAATTTAGTTGATGCTATGGTAAAAAATAATATCATTGGCATGGTTATTTTTGGTGCATTTTTAGGCAGAGCTATTTGGTGGATAAAAGCGGATGAACCAAAAGTTGAAGAATTTATGCGAAAATTAGTCAATGGTTTGCACAAAGCTTTGATGAATATGGCACTTTTGATTTTAGATTATATGCCATGGGCAGTAATTGCATTACTTGCAAATACTATTGCTCAAAAAGGTTTAGATAGTATTTTGAGTGTAGTTCAATTTATTTTAGTATTGTACTTAGCGATTATTGCACAGTTTATTATTCAGTTAATAGCATTGAGTATAAATGGCATAAATCCTATTGTGTACATGAAAAAATCATTAGCCTTGCTCATTTTAGCCTTTACTTCTCGTTCTAGTGTAGGGTGCTTGCCTATTACGATTGAAACTTTGACGCAAAAATTAGGCGTAAATCAAGCGACAGCAAGTTTTGTAGCTGGTTTTGGTACAACGGCAGGTATGCAAGGTTGTGCAGGAATTTTTCCTTCACTATTAATTGTCTATGTATGCCATTTGACAGGAACAGTTATGGATTTTAGCATGATCGTCATGACGATAATCGTAGTAACATTAGGTTCACTTGGTATAGCAGGTATTCCGGGAACTGCGACAATGGCAGCATCTGTAGGTTTATCTGGCGTGGGCATGGCGTCTTCTTTTAGTTTGATTGGTCCAATTTTGGCTATAGACCCATTGATTGATATGGCTAGAACTATGTTGAATGTATCTGGATCAGTAACGAATGCTTTGATTATTGATAAAAGATTAGGTAATTTAGATGAAAATATATATAATGAAATAAATAAAAATTAGTATGTGAATTTGTCAAAGAGGTGATATATTATAAATTTCTTGTAATATATTGCCTTTTTGCTTATTTTGCGATATTTTTTTATAGAGGATATAATTAATTTTTTAATAGAAAGGTTGGCGTAATACGATGGAGCAGAAAATATACGATAATTATATAAATATTTTAAAAGAGGAATTAGTGC
>ENA-OWRC01003275-OWRC01003275.1-human-gut-metagenome-genome-assembly--contig:-NODE-3275-length-10782-cov-2.512725_pt1 | contig 10782 bp, 8 predicted proteins | sample MGYA00248268_ERZ651895 | MGnify/ENA primary metagenome ERZ651895 (study PRJEB26924, sample SAMEA4378242) | human gut metagenome | biome: human gut; feature: human-associated habitat; material: faeces...
ACACAAGTTTACGGACATCGCTTGCAAACTCACTATTTAATTTGTCTGTAATCTGTTTTAAGTTTAGTTCTGCCATATATTATTCCTCAGCACATTTTGATTAAATCTTCGCTAAAATCTGCATTTTCTTTCCATCGGCAGTCTGAACTTTTTCGTAGTTGACTTTTACACCGTCATCAAGGTCGATGTCGATACGTGAAAGAGCCAAATGGGCGATTTTAGCATCATAATCTTTGGTTTCCTTAATCTGCTTCTGGAGTTTTTCCTTACGCTTTGTAGCATTGGAAATTTCCTTATTATCGTGGCTGTTGTCTATAATTTCCTGCATACGGGTAATTTCTTTTTCATACACACGCTGAATACGATGCAGGTACTCAACTCGAACATTGCCAATGGTGTCTGCGTTCCAACGGTGCATATAAACAAGAGCCTTAAACCCATTCTGCTTACCACTATCAAAAAGCCAATAAATCGGGCGTTTCTGATAAGTCTTAATATGGTCTTTGATAAAATCTGTCAAGAAATAATTTCTGATAACTTCACGGCTTGTCTTACCTTTATTGCCGAGAGCATTGGCAATAAAATCAAGGTTTTCTTCAAGCGTATCTTCTCCGTAAACCTTTTTCAGCCAAGCACAAAACAGGCCGACAATATCATCTTCAAAATATTCCTCGTCTGTAATTGGAATGCAGTTATCTGCATCGGGAATAAAGGTTTTATACTTACTTTCGTCCCATTCTCCACCTGCATAAGCAAGTCCATCTTCATCAAGAGAATAGCGTCCAAACATACAACCGACTGCGTAGGACACAAGCGATACGATTTCGTCGTGAAGAGTACGGACATAGTTACTGCCTTTCATACTTTCGGGCACATCGTCTTTGCTGTCATATACTCTGTGAACGGTAATGTCCTTGTCTGCCACATCAGGCGTCAACTCGTCATTCAAACCGTATATGTCAATAAATATTCTGTTTAACTCTTCTTCGTTTTCTTTAAGCTTGAGAAACCTTTGCTCACATTCTTCTTTCCATTGCTCGTATTTATCTGAAATTAGTTTTGACATTGTTATACTCCTTTCATCCGGCTCTTAACGTTTTTGCAATATTCTTTTTTAACTTTTCTATCAATGAACAAATATTATTGTAGTTAGGAAGATTTTGCAAAATATAATCAGTTTTATCTATTTCTGATAATTCATCATAAATTTCTTTTGGGAAAGCTTCAATATTGCCATCATCTTCACATTTGAATTTTGAAATATATTCTTCAAAATCATCTTCTATCTCTTTATAGAAAGCAAAAAAATCATTTTTGATATTTTTATTTGCATACAATTCAACTTCAACTTTCAAATCTTTTATATCTTGAAAGAATTCTTCATCATAAATCAAAGTGGGATTACTTTTTAACAAGTTCAAATTTTTATAAATTGACATATAAATTTCTCTTTGAATTTCATTGATTTTTCGCTTTCGTTCTACAGTAAGTGTAATCATTGATGTAATCAATGCGACTAAAACAGAAACGAAAAAATTTATCATTATTTGATATATAGAAAAATCTTTCATACATTACCACCTCTGACTAAACTAACGAATTTCATTTGAAAGCCTTGCTTTTCATAAAATTCCCAATCAAATTTGAAAATCGTTACATTTTCAGTATCTAAAACATCTGCATTCACATTTCCAAAAGCACTTGGATAGTTTTTGAATATGGTAAAGCATTTTCAGGTACAAACCAATTTGACTGCTTATTCTATAACAATGAAATCAATCGGGCTCAACTTACAACGATGAAAAACCAAGCCCGTCTTGTCAGAAATGCTCTGAATCTTTTCGATATGCTTTTCAGAGCAATGCACTCCGCAAAAAACATCTGTCGGAGTCAAACCCACACTCGCAGCACTTATATTTCTTCCGCGCTCACCCGGTAAAGCATCACAAAAAAGTCTAAATTCATTTTCATGTTTCCAAGAAGTATGCTTTATTAGATACATTTTGTGAATAATTTCTAGACATTCCTGATATTCAATATTGGCCTTTTTTCGATTTTCTTCCAGAACTGTTATATCCTTCTGTATACAACCATAATCAAAAAGTTTTGTAACAACGCCATCAATTTGACACCTTTGGTCAAAATACTTAACCTGATGAACACTTGCCCCCTTATTCACCCTATATTTGATACAATATCCTGCATGATTATTTGCATAATACGCCCACATAGGAAGATTGTTACACATATTAGTTGTGAATGACGAAAGGAAAAACGAATCTTGAAGAATATAATTTATCCTTTCTACGGCATCAGGACTCCATCTATTGCGGCACATTTTTGCTTTGTCCATATACAATCCCTTAAATTCAAAAGGATCATTCATTGCTTTTCTTGAAGAAAACCATATTTCGCCTTTTTCAAGAGAAGAAAACTTTTTTTCATTGTCTTCCTTATTGTGCTCATCCTGGTCTTCATCATAGAGAGAAACAAATTTGTAAAGTACATCTGGAAGTACTTTTGCTTTATATTTAGCTGTCTCATCAAAGTTATCTTCCAATAAAAGATTCCCACATTCTTCTTTTTCAACAAATTTTGAATGTGAATGATCGCAATGATTTGTTTTAAACCCCATTTTACACCTCACACTAATGGATTTCGCTTGAAATCCCAACTTGTTTCGTACGAATCCCAATCTGTTTTTTCGGTTTTTATATTACTATTTGATAGATTTATGATTATTTCTTTGCTGTCATTTTTTAATAATAATGGTAATTTTTCAATATCGCCAGCATTAAAGTTTAAAGTTTGATTTATTACCTTTAAAAGCTTTTCAGAAACGCATTTTGAATTCATAAAAGCAATTATATATTTTAAATTGTTAGTATCACAAAAAATTGCCATACCTGCATTTGAAATGATATATCCCTTTGAAGAATATCGAACGGATATTTTTCCACTGCTAATAGCAGACCAAGTTCCATTTTCTTTAAAGTAGTATTGTTGGTTTTTAACAACAAAATCAGGAGTTTTAAGGTATGGGTATTTGTTTAATACACTGTTATTTCAAAACCATTATGTTGAAAATTAACTAAATATTCATTATTACCAAACCATTTTCTATATTCTCCGCCTTTATTTAGTGGAAACCATTTAATGTTACTATTTATTGCATCTTGTTTTGTATAATTAAAACCTATTTTATTAAAACTCACTTCTGTCCAAATACGAACAAATCTATTATTGTCAGTGGTAGATAAACCTTGCTTTGGTTGCGCAAAGTTTTTCAAAGGTTTATTTGATAAAAATGCGTTTACTATGTTCTCGCTCACCCAATAAGCAATTGGGGAGCCGGGGATTTTAGAAAAGTTGGTTGTTGGAATTTGATTAAAGCGATTATTGGATACTGGAAATGAATTTGGTGTTCCATTTTTATTTATATCTTTTAATGTTATTTGATTATATGTACCGATATAATTACTATCTATTTTTTTTCTAAAAACAGTTGCAGATGTACCAAAAGCAATACCCATAACCATATTGTCCATATGCAATAAATCAATAATTGAAAAATCATCAAGAATTTTTTTACGCATATTTTCAAAGCTTGATAAAAACATCCAAGATTGCATGGTTACCATTGCATTATATCCATTCTTTTTTATCATGCCGTTTCCTTTTGTTATAAAACATGAAAAAAGGTCATTCTTTTCATTTGTAAAATGTGTTTTTACAAATTTAGATAATTTTTCATTCATTCCACTACTTCCCATATACGGTGGGTTAGTGACTACCACATCATACTTTTGTGACAACAGCTTTGCCTGATTAACAAGCGCACGAATATCGTCGGTTTTGCCACGGAGAATTTGAGCCTCAAAATCAACAGGAACAGACTGCTCAAAATCATCTATAACGGAAAGTGCGTAATCATAATCGGCGTCAGGGACATTCAATATTGAGCCGTATTCCTTAGCGTCGATAAAAGTATCAACTACTGTTTGGATTATTTCCCTGAATTTTTCATCGTCCGATATTTTTTGCCAAGAGTCAGCAAGGAAGTTAGACTCTTTAATTGAATAAACATTAGGCTTAATGTCACGAGTTAAAATTCTTCGGTCGTAAGAACGAGCCTTCATCATAACGGCAAAATATGCAAGCTGATATGCTCTATCGTCAATATCAAGACCGAAAAGGTTATTTTCAAGTATGAGCGAAGTTGCATCTCTTTCGGTATAGCCACATTCAAGATAAATCTGCATAAGCACTTCAAAAGCGTAAACAAGAATATGACCGGAGCCCATACACGGGTCAATAAGCTTTATAGAGGTGAGTTCACTTAAAAGCGAAATGTGATTAGCATTTAACTGTGCTCTGACTTCAGGCGTTTGCTCCGCTTCAGGCAAATAGTATTGCCAACCCATTTGTTGTGCTATTTCTTTTTCTTTATTTATTCTTTCTTTTTCGTCGGTAATGCCAACGCATTTATCGTTAATAAAAATTCTGCCGAGAGAATTTTGAACCATATAACGAACTATCCAATCAGGAGTAAAAAGTTGAGTTGCAGCAGGTATTTCTTCTTTTTTGATTTTTGCATTGCCTTTTCGTCCGAACACAACGGCTTTAGGCTCAATGTTATAAAATTGATAAAGCCAACCGATGATTTGGACCTGTCCCTCTTTTTCAACATTAAAATCATCCTCTTCAATATCGTGAACAAGGTGATAAAGAACGCCATCGCTATCCGTAAACGAAACGGTGAGGAGCAATTCCGTATAATCATCGGTCTTTTCAAACAGCTCCGGTAAAATATCGTGAAGTTTATTACACTGCTTAATAAATAGCATACGGAATAGTTCATCCAGTTTATTATCGTCTTTTAACTGGATAATTCTGTCCTGCTCATAAGATGTAAATTCCAAATCGGTATCAAACGGTGTCGTTACTAAATCCGGCTCTTTCTTTGCCTTATTCTCGGAAGAAAGCACACGAACACCGGAAGGCAAATAATCATTAACTTCCATAAAACGAATCGCAATCAAACGGTTGAACCAAGTATAAGCAACTTCCTCAACCACATACCCAAATGCGGATTTATAGTCGCCGTTATCTTTTTCTTTTTTTCTGATTGCATTAACCAGTGCATTACGCTGTTTAATCTCTTTACCCGAAACTTCGGCATAATCCTTTGTTCCGATATCATAAAATTCCAAGTCGGAGGTTGAGTGAGGCAATTTGTCCGCAATACCGTCCTCCGTAATGCCGAGCATACCTGCCTTATATGTAATATCGGATATAAGCTTTTGTCTTGCCCAAACGGCAAAGTTTTTTATCGCTGTTTTATTCATCTTATACCTCCGTCAGGCAATTTTTAGTATCAATGGTAATAATGCAATACCAACATCAACACCCTTGTCGGCAATCCATTTGATTATTTCTTTTGCTTTAGACCACTTTTTGCTCTTAGTCTCTTTTGAATTGACAATTTCTTCTATCTCGCCAATTCGTTTTTGTATTTCCTCAATATCCTCATCAGGCAATGAAGTCATATTGTTCACTTTATCTCGAACAGATTCAAAAGTTACCGAAACATAATTATTATTCTCATTGGTATTGTTATTTGTATTGGTTATTGTAATGTCGGTTTTCTTTAGCTCAACCTGTAATCGTAACTTTTCAAGTTCTCGTTGTTCCTGTTCAGACTTCACTCGTTGTTTGACTTTTTCATTTTTATCAATCAAAACAGCTTTGTTATACTCCAGCTTTGTCTTTAATTTTCTTACATCTGACATCAAATCATCACTATCATTATATGAATTGTAATAATCTAACCAAAGTTCTCGCAACTCATCTTTACTAATGAATACCCTTGTAATATCTTCAATTAGCGCTTCTATTTCACTTTGTTCAAGAGAAGAAGCTTTGTCGAGTTTTTCAATATATTTGTCTAAAAGAGTTACTAATTCCATACAATATTCCTCCTTAGAACTCAATATTGATAATCGTATCTTCTTCAAGAGTAGACATCAATCGAGTTTTGAGTTCATCAAGATACCGTTTAATATCTTCTTCTGTTTCAATCTGCCAAGTAGCCGCATTATTTATAGATTTAATGCTGAGAGTTTTCTTTTTCTTCACTTTCACGGCAGGTGCCGTAGTCTCAGAATCGCAATTATCAAATTGTTCAGCAGATTGTTCGCAAGCAATGAGTTTTTCTTCTTCGTCGCTTATTTCATTTAGGCAACGGACCTTGAGTGCATCTGCTTCTAACTTGATATTTTGCAAATCAGCGATCTTGGCACAATGATTAGCTTTGTCACTGATTTCTTGGAATAAGCGAATATATTTATCCGCCAATTTATCGTGACATTTTTTATCTTTCAAATCATCAAACACACGCTGTCTTGCATCTGAAATTGCAATATCTATAGGCTTTTGAGTTTCCTTCAGCAACGAGCCGTAAAGGCTGATAAATTTATCCAGCAACTCAGGCAATTTGAATATTTCAAAATAAGGTGACGGTTTTTTCAAAACATCATTAACGTTTTTAACAACCGATTCTATATCACCGTTTACGATAAATGTTTTACTGTCATCGTAGGTTTTCATCAATTTAAGTGCCTTGTCAAACAAGGTTTTTTGCTCTCCTGCAAAGAACTTCTTAACAGGCTCATAATCCTCTGCAAAATCAAGAAAATCATCTTTCTTTTGGTCAACAAATGCGAAAAACTCCGCAGAATATTTCATCTGCATTGTATCTGTCATAAGCTTTTTACCTGTTAAAATTATATTTTTACCGGGATATGCGCTCTGTGTCGAATAGTAAATATCCAATTTTTCAAGGTCATTCTTCAGATTTGATGCGTAACCAAGAAAGCTTCTCATAATCGCATCGTCATCATCACTTGCCGAAGTAACATTGAATAGTTCTTTCATTACTGTACGGACAGACTTTTTCTGCTTTTCATTCGCCTTTACACGCTTTTCAGTCATAAGCTTTTCATTAAACTCTTTGCGTGTCAGATAACGGATAATTTCTTCCGGAGTCTTTGAAAGCAATGTAACTGCTTCGTTATTAACGAACATTGCAATTTCGCCGTCTTTGAACAGCTTTGCAACAAGCCATTGAACATCGGCTTCTACAAAACCATACGGTGCTTTCAAGAAACGTTCCAAAATGGACTTCATAGAAGTTTTCATATGTCGCTGTGTGTTCAAAGCGATATAGTCATTAACATCGTACAAAGCCAATTCATTCTTTGCAGTATTTGTACCTGCAAGAGTAAGCTGCTGTCCATTGTTTTTAAACAGTGTGCGTATATCCGACTCACTCATTGCCGCATCAATATAAGACAATTTGTGATAAACAGTGGAAACCAGCTTTCCGAGTGCATCATTTATCTTGGAAGCAATTTCCTTTGCTCCGCTCTGAATTTTATCGCCATTCACATAGATTTCTGCATTCTTCAAACTTTCTGAAAGGAACAGTTTTGCAACACCGTTTCTCTCACGCATTTCCACTTTCTTAGCTTCTTTTATGCTTTCAAACTGTGTAACTGCATTTGTAGCATCAAAGCGGATAAATTTTTCTATCTGCAAAGCAGAACGGATTTCATCAAGAAATGTTCTGTCGTCAGGCAATACTACAAGTACGCAGTTTGACTGACCGGACAGAATTCTCATTGTTGTTTCATCTGCTCGCTCATCGCTGTTCGGAGTAAGGATTTTCAACGTGATATCATTATTCTGATTTGCCTTATATGGCTTATCATCAACAACCTGATTAAAAGCAAACGCATATCTGCCGTTGAATGCCGGATAGCGATACTTTTTTTCATCATAAAGACCGTCAAAAATCATCTCGGATACCTTTGCAATGACTTCTCCGGAATCCACGTTTTGTGATTCAATCGCCCTGTTGATTTCCTGCTCCTCATCTGTCAAAAATACATAAATATCCCCGTTCTTCTGAACCAAAGTCTGACGAACAAGACGTTTCAGTGCATCTTCTACCTGCTGCGCAAGTGCCATACGGTCATCATTTACATTCGATACCATAAGACTTGTGATATTTTCAATATTAGCTTTGATTTCTTTAACATACTTAATCATAAAGAGTGTTTTCAGTACATTCACATCAAAGCATTCTTTTTCGTGATTTGGATTCAGATACTCATTATCTAAGGCACGGGAAATAACACCCTTATGAGAATGGTCAAGGAATTGCTCAAGGGCATCATAGAACATATTAAATGGCACAATCGTTCCCGGTTCATCGTTCATAACCTTTACGGCAGATTCTTTGAACAACACAAGCATAGAACGCTCGCCTTCTGCCAGATGCTTACCGGATGCACCGTGAGTACGAATGGAAGTCAGAACACTTCCGAGTAAATTAAACTGATATGGAATAAACGGATAGATGTCCGCAAAATTTTCTCTGTCAGAATATAATTTCTTTTCAACACCATCGTTGAACAGAATGAGGTTTTTGATGACTGTCGCCTTATCATCATAAAGCAGTGTAAGTGTCTGTTTTCCCGCTTCGTTCTTTTCAAGGATTCTCTTTTTGATAACCTCATCAACATTAGCTGATGAGAGAGAAAGTCTGGTATCAAAACGTCCCTGAATTTTCGAGAAGTCATTTCCTTTTGTTTTTGTAATCGAATCAATATCCTGCTGACTTGTTACGATAATCCAAGCCTTGCCGCCGCAAGCAGTACCCAAATCTTCTGTTACAGTCTGAAGGTTCAGCATAAGTTTAGAATCATCACCTATGTACTGTCCAATCTCATCAATCAGGAATACGATATGATGATTGCTTTCTTTTTTATCAAGATATTTCTTAACAAGTCTAGCGAAATCCTCAACCTTATATGTATATTCACTGGTAGCTTTTTCACAAAAGTTTCTACCGGCTTCTACACTCATAAACCCAATCTCATCAAGAACTTCTACTACATCGTCCTGAATGAAATCAAAGTCGCTGCGTGATTCCTCCCAAGCAGAACCAAAACTCTCCTCAAATTTTTCTTTAAATAAATCGTACTTTCCTTCTTCCGTCAAGTTGCGTTCCAAATCTGCAAGGAACGGATTAGAACCACTAAATCCCTGCATTTCATTGAACACATTCTGCAATACGGAAACAATAGCAACCTTTGACTGTTTTCCATTCACTTCGCTTTTAGAGTCAATATTGAAAAGGACAACATCCGTCGGAATCGTACCTGCCAGTTTCATATCTGCAAGCACCATATGGTCAGAAATTTTATTATCATCTACGAAGTAATCAATCGCTTTCTTACCGCCAACTTCTTTATTTTCAAGGAGATAGGATAAAATCTTCAGGAAGTGAGATTTACCACTTCCAAAGAAGCCGGAAATCCACACACCCATCTTGTCTGTATTTCCGGTAATTCCTCTCTTATAGCTTGCAAAGAAATCAGAAAAATGCTTCTGAAGTTCTCTTGTCACAACATATTCTTCAAGCTCTTGCTTAATATTTGCATCGTCATCCTGTCCAACTTTGATTACACCCTTAATATCTCTGTCAATAGGCTTTGAAAACATATTCTTGATAATCATAATTTCCTCTCCTCTTAATCCACGAGCTTGAATGCTCTGTAATAGTTATCGTCCTTTATCTCTCCAAACAGCACCAGTTCCTGACCGTCATAATTGCCTGGATAAAACAGCACTACTGGAACATTATCTATGACCTGATGTAAATTATTCAGTACCGTATGTGAACGCAATATCGGATAGCACTTTCCAATACCGGTAATAAACACAACCGCTTTCTCCGGTGTATTATCCCTGATATGATTCACTATCAGACTGTCTGATGATGTTATCCTCAACATATTGCTGATGGATTTTGATACTCTCTCAAAGCCCTTTGTCTTTTCAAACTGATAACACTTTTCTAAATATCCTTTTTTGATAAGAATATCAATCATAATGTCATAAAGGTCAAACACTACAACTCTAAAATCATCATCCGAGTTTTCACTTTTTTTCTTGATGTATTCGATCCTCTCACGGATATACAATTCTTTTTCAGCCGGGTAATCAAAGATATAGTATCCGACTTCATTACCTAACCCTTTGTTCTCTCTAAACGAGGGTTTTTGTATCATTTCTTCTGCTTTATCCAATCGTTCGTCAAGCGACATCATTTAGTCCACCCCTGTAATTGCCTTAATCATTGCACTCTCTCCACACACTTCAAGATAACGTTCTAAAGCAATATCAAGAATTGGCGGCGTTATTGTTTTCTTCTTATCAACAACCGTTAAAAGGTTCGCATCTGTCAAATAGTTAAAATATATCGAGCGAAGCCTGCGTTTTGTACCATCTGTCCAAGCCGCAATATCTTCACTTTGAATTTCTTTATTCTTGAAAAAAATATTTACATCTGCATCTTCGATTATCGGAATACCAAGTATATTTTTTTCTCGATACACTTCAAACATAAATTCAAAGAACAATCGGTCTGACCTAAGAATGGCAATCAAATTGATTACCTTTTGGGTTGCCAAATCAGAAGTACAAAACAAGTCAATCAGTGTCTTATCAAGTCTTTTTGCTCTATTCCAAATGTATCCATATATCCTTTTGGCTCGATATTCTTTTGCCGCACCAAAAAGATTTTCTTCTATACACATTTTTTTAATTTCTTCTTCGGACTTTCCATCATCAATCAATTTGATAACTTTCTTCATTTCAACAAACCAGAATGATTGGGAAATCAATCCTGCATTGTATCTTTCCTGCATTACA
>ENA-OWRC01003277-OWRC01003277.1-human-gut-metagenome-genome-assembly--contig:-NODE-3277-length-10777-cov-22.870453_pt1 | contig 10777 bp, 10 predicted proteins | sample MGYA00248268_ERZ651895 | MGnify/ENA primary metagenome ERZ651895 (study PRJEB26924, sample SAMEA4378242) | human gut metagenome | biome: human gut; feature: human-associated habitat; material: faeces...
CGCTGAGGCAAACGGCGGTGTCGGCATGCTGAAGAACATCGGCGCTGCCCTGAAGAGCGCACGCTGGATGTGCACCGGCGGTGTCAACGCAAAGAACGTCAACGACTATCTGGGCTATGACCAGATCTTCGCTGTGGGCGGCACCTGGATGTGCAAGAGCGACGTGATCAAGGCTCACGACTGGGCTAAGATCACCGCTCAGAGCAAGGAAGCGGTTGACACCATGCTGGGTCTGAAGCTGATGCACGTCGGCATCAACACCGAGAACGAGGAAGAGGCCATGAAGATGGCAAACCTCATCGGCAGCCTGCTGAACATGAAGGTCGCTCCCGGCAATTCCAGCATCTTTGTGGGCAACAAGGAGTTTGAGATCATGAAGAAGCCCGGCCGCGGCACCAATGGCCACATCGCCATCGGCTGCAACAACGTCGACCGTGCCATCTACCACCTGTCTCAGCGCGGCGTGAAGTTCGATCTGGACAGCAAGAACGTGAAGAACGGCAAGACCATCGCCTGCTACTTTGCAGACGAGATCGGCGGCTTCGCATTCCACCTGGTTCAGGCCTGAGCTCCGGCTCCCCTATCCGTGAAAGCCCTGCTGCGCCGGGGATGCCCCGCAGCAGAAGGTCATAAACACCTGTAAATAAAAGGAGAATAACCAATGAAAGTCGTTACTTTTGGCGAACTGATGGTCCGTCTGCAGCCGTTCAACTACGAGCGTTTCGTTCAGGCTAACAGCCTGGAGTTCACCTTCGGCGGCGGCGAGGCAAACGTTGCTGTTTCTCTGGCCAACTACGGTCTGGACGCAGCTTTCGTCACGAAGCTCCCCGCACACGCAATCGGTCAGGCCGCTGTCAACAGCCTGCGCCGTTACGGCGTTGACACCAGCATGATCACCCGCGGCGGCGATCGCGTTGGCATCTACTACAACGAGAAGGGTGCTTCTCAGCGTGGTTCCGTCTGCATCTACGACCGCGCCAACAGCGCCATCCAGCTGGCTCAGCCCTCCGACTTCGATTGGGACAAGATCTTCGAGGGCGTGGATTGGTTCCACTTCACCGGCATCACCCCGGCTCTGGGCGAGAATGTTGTTGAGATCTGCCGCCAGGCTTGCAAGGCTGCTAAGGCTCACGGCGTGAAGATCAGCTGTGACCTGAACTACCGTGGCAAGCTGTGGACCCGTGAGCAGGCTCGTGCCGCTATGACCGACCTGTGCCAGTATGTGGATGTCTGCATCTCCAACGAGGAGGATGCTAAGGACGTGTTCGGCATCGAGGCTGAGGCTACCGACATCTACGGCGGCAAGCTGAACGCTGAGGGCTACAAGAGCGTTGCCAAGCAGCTGGCTGACAAGTTCCAATTCGAGAAGGTCGCTATCACCCTGCGTGAGAGCCACAACGCTTCCGAGAACGGCTGGAGCGCTATGCTGTACGATGTCGCTTCCAACGAGTACTGCTTCTCCAAGAAGTACGAGCTGAAGATCATCGACCGCGTTGGCGGCGGTGACTCCTTCGGCGGCGGCCTGATCTACGCTCTGCTGAACGGCAAGAGCACTCAGGATGCTGTTGAGTTCGCTGTTGCTGCTTCTGCTCTGAAGCACACCATCGAGGGCGACTACAACATGATGACTGTCTCCGAGGTCGAGAAGCTGGCTGGCGGCGACGGTTCCGGCCGTATCCAGCGCTAAGCAGGAAAGGAGATCCGCTATGGATATCCGTTATTCCTGCAACCAGAAAGACTTCAAGCGCTACACCACCGAGGAGATGCGCGACGAGATGCTCATCACCGGCCTGTACAAGGCAGATGAAGTCGTGGCTGTCTACAGCCATGTGGACCGCATGGTCACGCTGGGCTGTATGCCTGTCCACGAGACGGTCTCCATCGACAAGGGCATCGACGTCTGGGCCAACTTTGGCACCCACTATTTCCTCGAGCGCCGCGAGATCGGTATCTTCAACATCGGCAAGGACTCCACGGGCATCGTGGTGGCCGACGGTGTGAAGTACGAGCTGGGCTATAAGGACTGCCTGTATATCACCCAGGGTACCAAGGAAGTTACGTTTGCTTCCGCAGACCCCGAGCATCCGGCAAAGTTCTATATGGTCTCCGCTCCGGCACATTGCTCTTACGAGACCCGCCTCATCAAGATGGCTGATGCAAATCACCGTCCTCTGGGCAGCGTCGAGACCTGCAATAAGCGCACCATCAATCAGTTCATCCACCCGGATGTGCTGAAGACCTGCCAGCTCAGCATGGGTATGACCGAACTGGAATCCGGTTCCAACTGGAACACGATGCCCAGCCACACCCACGAGCGGCGCATGGAAATTTATACCTACTTTGAACTGCCCGAGGGGCAGGTGGTGTTCCACATGTGCGGCGAGCCTACCCAGACCCGCCACATCGTGATGCACAACGAGGACGCTGTCATCAGCCCCTCCTGGAGCATCCACAGCGGTGTGGGCACCTCGAACTATACCTTCATCTGGGCCATGGGCGGTGAGAACATGGAGTTTGACGACATGGACAACATCGCTACCACAGACCTGCGCTGATAAAACCAAGGCCCCGTATCCGGCATCCCCGGTGCGGGGCTTTTTCAAAAAAGGAGAACTACAATGGATCTTTCTGCATTTGACCTGAAGGGCAAAGTTGCCCTGATCACCGGCGGTGCCCACGGCATCGGCTTCTCCATTGCCGAGGGCATGGCAAAGTGCGGTGCCACCGTCTGCTTCAACTGCTCCAACGAGGGCAGCCTGGAAAAGGGCCTGGCCGCTTACAAGGCTGCCGGCATCGACGCCCACGGCTATGTGGCCGACGTGACCGATGAGGCTGCTGTGAATGCCATGATCGCCCAGATCAAGGCCGACGTCGGCCCCGTGGACATCCTGGTGAACAACGCCGGCCTGATGAAGCGCATCCCCATGATCGAGATGAGCCACACTGATTTCATGCGGGTCATCGACGTGCATGTGGGCGGTGCCTTCAACTGCTCCAAGGCTGTTCTGCCGGACATGATCGCCAAGCGCGAGGGCAAGATCATCAACATCTGCTCCATGATGAGCGAGCTGGGCCGCGAGACCGTCTCCGCCTACGCTGCCGCCAAGGGTGCACTGAAGATGCTCACCAAGAACATCGCTTCCGAGTACGGCGAGTACAACATCCAGTGCAACGGCATGGGCCCCGGCTACATTGCCACTGCCCAGACCGCACCTCTGCGGGAGGTGCAGCCGGACGGCAGCCGCCACCCCTTCGACCAGTTCATCACCGCCAAGACCCCCGCAGGCCGCTGGGGTGAGCCGGACGACATGGTGGGCCCCTGCGTGTTCCTTGCAAGCCACGCTTCCGACTTTGTGAACGGTCAGATCCTGTACGCCGACGGCGGCATTCTGGCTTACATCGGCCGCCAGCCCAAGTAAAGCCATTTGGGCCCTGCGCCTTCCTTAATCTTCCGACCAGACAGCTCTGTGCAGACCAAGATCTGCATAGGGCTGTCTTTTTACGAAAGCGGCAAGCGGCCTTTCCCACAAAACTTTGCTTCATGTGAGCTCATGTTAAAATGTTCCAATTTCATGTCAAATTGGTAACAGTTCCTGTTTCATCGTTCAAAATGCACATATGCGTCTTGATTTTTTGTCGAAATTCCCGTATAATCGTCTTCATCATCCATCACACCCTGTTGGTTGATCTGAATACGAAGAAATTTCAAAGGAGTATATTTCACATGAAACTCAAGAACATTGCGATCGTTGCTGCCGCTGCAGCACTGGCTGTTGGCATGACCGCCTGCGGTTCTTCTGCATCCTCCACCGCCGTTTCCTCTTCTGTGGCTTCTTCTGCTGCCGCTTCTTCCGAGGCTGCAAGCTCTGAGGCTGCTTCCAGCGAAGCAGCTGAGCCCACCACCGCTGAGTACACTGTGTACAACACCACCGGTTCTACCGTCACCGAGCTGTACCTGTACGATGCAGGCAGCGACGAGAAGGGCGACAATCTGGCTGGTGAGAACGGTCTGGCTGACGGTGAGAACATCGTCATCACCCGCGACGTGGAGGCCGACAAGCAGTCCGACGTGACCTACATTCTGGAGTTCACCACCGAGGACGGCCAGACCCAGAGCTTTGAGACCCTGCACTACGAGGTCGTTCCCATCTCCCTGCTGAATGTGGATGCCGCTGCAGGTGCTACCCCCATCGCTTTTACTGCACCGGAAAAGTAAAAACTGTTTCATCCTTGCAAAACGGGAAAGTCTGCGGGCTTTCCCGTTTTATTTTTTGCCAAAAGAAGGCTGAGGCTGTCATTTTCCCTTGCAATCACGCCAAAAATCCGCTATCATAGACGCAAATACGTTCCCTTGCGGCATAAAGGGAGTAAAGGAGTGGATTTTCTTATGGCAGAAAAAGAAGTGAAAGGCATCAAAAAGTTTTTTGAAGAATTCAAGGCCTTCGCCATGCGCGGCAACGTGCTGGATATGGCAGTCGGCGTTGTCATCGGCGGTGCCTTTACCGCCATCGTCAACTCACTGGTGAACGACATCATCAACCCCTCCATCGGCCTGTTTTTCAACGCCGATTTCTCGGACGTCGGCATCCATGTGGGCGATGTGATGATCGGCATTGGTTCCTTCATCAATGCCATCATTAACTTCCTCATCGTAGCATTCGTGCTGTTCGTGGTCATCAAGACCATCAACGCCCTGCACAAGAAGCCTGCTGAGCCGGAAGCTCCCGCAGAGCCCACCACCAAGGTGTGTCCCTACTGCCAGAGCGAAATCTCTATCAAGGCAGTGCGCTGCCCCCACTGCACCAGCAAGCTGGAGGGCTTCCCGGAGATCAACAATTAAATTTTGAATGGCCTCCGCTTTGCTCTGGCCATATTCAGCGGAATCATTTTCTAAATTACAAATCGGGAAAGTCTGCGGACTTTCCCGATTTGTTTTTTCACCCGCGGAGCCGCAAAGGCAAACAGCATAATCAACGCAAAACCTCCCTGCCCGGCCGCAGTCGCTGCGGTTCCAGAGCGGGGAGGTTTTATTTTATCCGGGAAAATGTGGAAAATCAGTCCGGTGAAGCTTTACTTGACCTTGGTCAGGTCGGCCAGATTTTCGGCAATGATTAGGGTCTTGCCTGCACCTGCGGTCAGTGCAGCAGCACCCGCCTGCGTGGTGACGACATTGTAGCCTGCCTGAGCCGCTACTTCGTGGTTGTTGGGGCCGGTGCCGTCGCCGTTCACCTTCTGGAACTCGCCGCCGCAAAGCTTTGGTAAAACCGATGCGGCTGCATCCGCGCCAACGTAAAAAGCCGGAAAGGGATGTAAAATCCTGCTCAAGTGCCACCACTTTTTCCACAAACGTCTCTGCAAGGGTTGAAAGATGATGGCATTTCATTGTACAATAAGAGAGTAAGTGCTTTTTTACCTTTATATAAATTGAGAGGATTTTATATGGCAGAGATCAAAGTTCTGGCACTGGATCTGGATGGCACCCTGACCAACAGCCAGAAGGAAGTTACACCCCGCACCCGCGCCGCACTGGATGCCACAATTGCAAAGGGTGTCACCATCGTGCTGGCATCCGGCCGTCCCACCGCGGGCGTGCTGCCGCTGGCAAAGGAACTGGGGCTGGATAAAAAGGGCGGCTGCATCCTTTCTTACAACGGCGGCAAGATCATCGACTGCCGCACCGGCGAGACTTTGTACCAGAAACAGCTGGATGCCCAGTACGTACCCGAGCTGTGCGCCTTTGCCGCCGCGCAGAACGTGACCATTATCACCTATAATAAAGAGGGCGTTGTCACCGAGCACCCGGATGACAAGTGGGCACTGCGCGAGTGCTTTACCTGCAAACTGCCCATGACCGGTGTGGACGATCTTGCCAGGTATGTGGATTACCCCATCTGCAAAATGCTCATCACGCTGGACCCCGCCCGCCGGGACGAGGTGTGGGCCGCCGGCAAAAAGCAGTTTGACGGCCGCATCGACCTGTACCCCTCCAGCCCGTTCTTTATTGAAGCCGTGCCGCTGGGCGTTGCCAAGGACGGCAGTCTTGCCGCCCTTTTGGAGCACATGGGCCTTGGCCGCGAAAACCTGATGGCCTGCGGCGACGGCCTGAACGACCGCTCCATGATCGAGTACGCCGGTGTGGGCGTGGCCATGCAGAATGCCGAAGAGCCGGTAAAGGCCGTGGCCGACTATGTGACTGCCGCCGACAACGACCACGACGGTGTGGCCGAGGCTGTGGAGAAGTTTATTTTATAACCCTCTCCGTCTTTGCTTCGCAAATCCACCTCTCCCGAAGGGCGAGGTTTTATCCATCTGATCGTAACGTATGATAAAAGCTCCCCCTTTGGGGGAGCTGGCACGGCGAAAGCCGTGACTGAGAGGGTTTGATTCAAAAGAGAGGACAAACAAAATGCCGCGCAATCTGGTTTTATTTGATCTGGAATGGAATATCGGCTACCAGCCGTATACCTTTAATTACCATGGCGTGCAGCAGACCTTCCGGGGCGAGATCGTGGAGATCGGTGCCGTGAAGATCGACGAGGATGCCAACGTGCTGGACACCTTTTCCATCCATCTGCGGCCCCGCATCTTCCGTAAGCTGCAGCATCACATTGCTAAAGTCACCGGCCTGACGCAGGCCGATCTGGACAAGGGTGAGCCCATCGTGCAGGGCCTGCGCCGCTTTATGCAGTGGTGCGGCCCGGATGCCGAATTTGCCGAGTGGGGCATGGATGACGTACCGGTGCTCAAGCAGAACCTGTATCTGTGCAACATCGACGAATCAAAGCCCACCGTCTGGTACGACCTGCAGCAGGTGTTCCTGCGGGAGCATCCCCGCAAAGAGGGCGAGGGCATGACGCTGGAAAGCGTCGTCACCCGCTTAGGGCTGCCCATGGAGCGGCAGTTCCACGATGCCCTTTCCGACACGCTGTACACCGCCGATGTCTGCCGGATGCTCGACCTGCGGGCCGGTCTTGCGGCCTACCCCACTGAGGAGGAATCCCTGCGGGCCAGCCTGTGCCCCACCCCCGGCGACTACCGGGATTTTGAGGTCTTCCACGGCTACGTGGAGCAGTACACCTGGCGCACCGACCCCAAAATTTACACCATGAGCTGCCCGGAGTGCGGCGCACCGCTCAAGCCCGATGATGTATGGTTGAAAAAGGGCAGCAACAGCTGGTACACCCTGAGCCAGTGCCCCCACTGCGCCGGCAGCAGCAATGCCGCAGGCAAGGGTGTGTTCCAGCGCTACAAGCTGGCCCGCCGCGACGGCCTGCACTGGAGCTACGCCCGCTGCCTGCAGATCCCGGACGATGCTTCTCTTGCCCGGTGGGAAAAGCAGCGCACCGCCCAGCTGGAGCGTATGAAGGCCCGCGCAGAAAAGCAGGCTGCGGAGTAAAACAGCACCGGCAGCTTCGTAGTATCCCAAGGAGGCTGTGCACAGGGCAAAAAAATGTCGCTTTGTGTTCATGCTTGTGTCATACAATATGGATATACTACGGATAGAGGAACCTGCGGATGGGAAAGCGCAGGCGGAAGGGATGGATGTGCACAATGAACTTTTGGCTGCGCCAGCTGGGAACGCTGGAGTTCTGGGAAACTCTGCTGGACAGTTTTGGCAATCTTGGCCCCATTGCCCCCATCACGCTGGCCATGGTGGAGTCGTTTTTTCCGCCGCTGCCGCTCATTGCCATTGTGGCGCTGAATGTAGCGGCTCACGGCGGCATTCTGGGTTTTCTGTACAGCTGGGCCGGTGTGGCGCTGGGTGGCTGCATCATGTTCCTGCTGTGGCGGCGGGTGGTCAAGTGCTTCTTCTGGAAGTTTGCCTCCCGCTCGCCCAAGCTGGAAAAGGCTCAGCAGTGGGTGAACCGCTTTGACACTTCGTCGCTGTTCATGCTCACGCTGCTGCCCTTCGCGCCAAGCTCCTTTATGCATCTGGCCTTTGGCATCTCGGACTTTGACGAAAAGCGCTATCTCATTACCATGCTGCTGGGCAAGGGCGTGATGATTGCCATGATGGCAGTGTTTGGGCAGTCGCTGGTCAGTTCCATGAAGAACCCGTTGTATCTGGTGCTGGCCGTTCTGCTGTGGGGCGGGATGTACTGGGTGAGCAAACAGTTCTGCAAAAAACACAATCTGGAATAATAATTTAGAATGCCCTCCGCTTCGCTCTGGGCATATTTAGCGGAAAAATATTTTTATAATAGGGCAACAGCAGACAGCCTGCGGGCTGTCTGCTGTTGCATTTTCACAGTAATGGCCCAAAAGGTAAACTCCATCTGTTGCGCTTATTTCCTTCGGAAATGACCGCGCAACCAGAAAATATGCCGCTTGCAACTACGGCCCCTTCCGTGAAAAAAGCAAACCAGTCAAGCCCGCAGGCTTGGCTGGTTTGCAATATAAAAAATAATATTTCATTATTTTATGCCCAGAGCAAAGCGGAGGGCATTTAAAATCGTTTCCTTCCCCTTGACATTCACTTTGACTGCTGTATAATATGTATGCTATCAAACAGTTTTATTTGAAACTGTTCAATGCCAAAACAACCATGAAGGACAAAACCATGATGTGTGACGAAACCAAAAACGAGTGCTGCAATCACGCCGATCCCCCTTGGGAAGGCCCACAGGTCATCCCGGCGCAGATCCGCCGGGTGGACAACCTGATCTTCCGCAAGATCAACCAGTTTGCCCGCGAAAATGACGTGGAGCAGGCCACCCCCATGCACGGGTGGATCATTGGGTATCTCTACCGCCATCGGGACACCCCCGTGTTCCAGCGGGACATTGAGCGGGAGTTCTCTATCACCCGCTCCACCGTGACCAACATCCTGCAATTGATGGAGCGCAAGGGCTATATCGAGCGGCGCAGTGTTCCGCAGGATGCCCGGCTCAAGCAGCTGGTGCTCACCGAAGAGGGCATCTGCTTCCACGAAAAGACGATGCTCTGCTTCCACCAGACCGACGACTATGTGGCCGGGCTGCTGACAGCGGAGGAAAATATCGAGCTGCTGCGGCTGCTGAACAAGCTGCGGGAAGCTCTGAAATGAACCCTCTCAGGCTCGCTTTGCTCGCCAGCTCCCCCGAAGGGGGAGCTATGTGCACCATAATACAAAGGGTGATGCGTCCAATTCAAAGCAGGTCGTATCGTTCAGAGCAAGAAAAGCTCCCCCCTTTGGGGGAGCTGGCAAAGCCGACAGGCTTTGACTGAGAGGGTTTGTCAACTTGCCTAAAATCGGCTTGTTAAATTAGTAATTATGAACATTTTTTGAAACGTCTTGACAATTAAAATGTTTTGTATAAAATTGTTCTGTACCAAACAAATAAAAAGCAACAGGAGGTAACTCAGATGATCAAAAAGTTAGTGTCGCATCTGGGCGAGTATAAACGCGCCGCAGTCCTGACACCGCTCTTTGCCGCTCTGGAAGCCGTGATGGATGTGCTTTTGCCCACCATCATGGCCTTTATCATCGATCAGGGCATTGAAAAGGGCGATATGAACGCCATCCTCAAGTACGGCCTGCTCACCTTTCTGGTGGCTGTGGTCGCGCTGGCGCTGGGCGTTCTGGCCGGCAAATACGCCGCCGAGGCATCCACCGGCTTTGCCGGCAACCTGCGCGATGCCATGTATGAGAACATCCAGCATTATTCTTTTTCCAACATTGATAAATTCTCCACCGCAGGCCTTGTCACCCGCATGACCACCGACGTAACCAACGTACAGAACGCATTCCAGATGATCGAGCGCATGTGCGTGCGCGCCCCGGTGCATCTGGTGTTCGCCCTGTTCATGGCCGTGATGATCGGCGGCCCGCTGTCACTGATCTTCGTGGTGGCTGTGGTCTTTCTGGTGGCGGTGCTGGCAGGCATCATGGTGCCCACCTTCCACATCTTTGACCGGGTGTTCAAAAACTACGACGCCCTGAACGCGTCCGTGCAGGAAAACGTCTCCGCCATCCGCGTAGTGAAGAGCTTCGTGCGCGAGGGCTTTGAGAACGAGAAGTACACCAAAGCCTGCCAGAGCCTGTACGACCAGTTTGTGAACGCTGAGAGCCGCCTGAGCTTCAATAACCCTGCCATGCTCACCGCCGTTTACGGCTGCAACATCGCCCTGAGCTGGCTGGGTGCCAAGTACGTTCTGCATGGTGCCATCACCACCGGCCAGCTGAACGCTCTGTTCGGCTACATCATGAACATCCTCATGGCCCTGATGATGCTGAGCATGGCCTTTGTCATGATCTCCATGTCTGCCGCTTCCGCAAAGCGTATTGTGGAAGTGCTGGACGAGACCACCGACCTGCCTCCCGCAAAGCAGCCGGTGCAGCAGGTGAAGGATGGCGGCATCGAGTTCGAGCATGTCACCTTCAAGTATAAGCACGGCAGCGGCCAGCCGGTGCTGAATGATATCACCTTCAGCATCAAGCCCGGTGAGACCTTAGGTATCATCGGCGGCACTGGCAGCGCAAAATCCAGCCTTGTGCAGCTGATCCCCCGCCTGTATGATGCCGAGACCGGCACCGTGAAGGTGGGCGGCGTGGATGTGCGCGACTACAACCTCGACGTGCTGCGCCGCGAGGTGTCCATGGTGCTGCAGAAGAACGTGCTGTTCAGCGGCACCATTCTCGATAACCTGCGCTGGGGCGACGAGAACGCCAGCGAGGAAGAGTGCATCCGTGTGGCAAAGCTTGCCTGCGCCGATGAGTTCATCGAGCGCTTCCCGGACAAATACAATACATGGATCGAGCAGGGCGGCTCCAACGTGTCCGGCGGCCAGAAGCAGC
>ENA-OWRC01003280-OWRC01003280.1-human-gut-metagenome-genome-assembly--contig:-NODE-3280-length-10772-cov-23.826817_pt1 | contig 10772 bp, 8 predicted proteins | sample MGYA00248268_ERZ651895 | MGnify/ENA primary metagenome ERZ651895 (study PRJEB26924, sample SAMEA4378242) | human gut metagenome | biome: human gut; feature: human-associated habitat; material: faeces...
ATTATGAAAAAATTTATCAAGTATTAAAAACTTATTTCCGTTTCATTTATGAGTTCATTGTAACAGTAATATGTGAATAAAGTATGAACAATTGTTGAATAATTATAAATTTTTGTGCAAAACTACAGAAATGGTCTTGAAAAACTAATAAAATGAAGCTAAAATGACGATGTAATAATTAAAGAAGGTAATCATGAGAGAAAATGCATGATTACACAGTGATATTGTTTTACACGGATGACTGCTGATCAAAGGAGTGAGAAATATGGCAACAATTTCAGGATACGATTCATCTTCCATCGGCGTACTGTTTTCCAGCCTGAATTCAGGAAGGACGAATACAAGTACAATGTTTGGAACATCAGATTTACTTGGCATTAATTATTCTGACTATGCTACGATCCGGAATGGAAGTTACACAAAGCTGATGAAGGCTTATTACAAAAAGGCGGCATCGGATGATTCATCATCTTCGTCTGTGTCTGCTGCTACATCGACTTCCAAAGATTCTTCGAAGACACTTGCAAATATCGAGAGCGCTGCAGATGATTTGAAGAAAGCATCTGAGGCACTGAGAACAAACGGAGATAAATCTCTGTTTACAAAGAAACAGACGACAGATAAAGATGGAAAAGTATCTTATGAGTATGATACAGACAAGATTTACAAGGCAGTCAGTGATTTTGTGGACAGCTACAACAAGATGTTAAAAGAGGGTGGGGATTCCAATACCAACAACATCTTAAGAAGTACAAAGTCCATGGTCAATCTGACAAAGGCAAATTCCAACATGCTCAGCAAGGTCGGAATCACGATCGGAACCGACAATAAGCTTTCCATTGATGAGACATCATTTAAGAAAGCCGATATGAACACGGTAAAATCCCTGTTCCATACGACAGGCGGATTTGGTTATCAGACCTCGGTTCAGGCAGGTATGATCGAGAGTTATGCGAAGAGTGAGGCAGAGAAAGCCAATACTTACAATAAGTCAGGCATGTATACATACAATTATACGACAGGTGAGATCTATAATACCACAACCTAAACGGTTGCAAAATAAATACAGACATGATATGTTATGAGAAGCTCATAAAAATGGGTTTCTCATAATTTTTTTATGGCGGGAAAAGAGGTAAACTATGGCAAAAAAAGTAGTAGTAGGAATGTCGGGAGGCGTGGATTCTTCCGTTGCAGCATATTTATTAAAGAAGCAAGGGTACGATGTGATCGGTGTCACTATGCAGATCTGGCAGGACGAGGATGAATTTACACAGGAAAAAAATGGTGGCTGCTGTGGACTCAGTGCTGTTGATGATGCACGAAGAGTGGCAGACCGTCTGGAAATTCCGTATTACGTCATGAATTTTAAGCAGGAATTCAAAAAGAATGTCATGGATTATTTTACAGCAGAATATCTGAAGGGAAGGACGCCGAATCCATGTATCGCATGCAACCGATATGTGAAGTGGGAGGCGTTATTAGACCGGAGTCTTGCAATCGGTGCAGATTACATTGCTACCGGACATTATGCAAGGGTTGAGCAGCTTCCAAATGGCCGTTATGCAATCAAAAATTCTGTCACCGCCGAGAAAGACCAGACTTATGCACTTTACAATCTGACGCAGGCGCAGTTGTCGAGAACACTCATGCCGGTCGGAGATTATCATAAGGACGAGATCCGCCAGATTGCAGAGGAGATCGGGCTGATGGTCGCACACAAAAAAGACAGCATGGAGATTTGTTTTATCCCGGATGATGATTATGCGGGATTTATTGATAAAGAGTGTGGAAAACTTGTGCCGCCGCCCGGAAATTTTGTGTCTACGGATGGAAAAATACTCGGAAGACATAAAGGGATCACACATTACACGGTCGGACAGAGAAAAGGTCTTGGGATTGCACTTGGTTACCCGGTGTTTGTGACAGAGATCCGCCCGGAGACAAATGAGGTTGTATTAGGTTCGAATGAGGATGTGTTTACGACAGAACTGTATGCGGATCATGTGAACTTCATGTCGATCCCAGACATTGAAGGCGAAGTGAAGTTAAAGGCAAAAATCCGCTACTCCCACAGTGGAAGTATGTGTAAAGTGACACGTACCGGAGAAGATCAGATTCACTGTGTATTTGAAGAACCGGTACGTGCAGTGACACCGGGACAGGCGGTTGTGCTTTACGATGGCGATTATGTTGCCGGTGGTGGAATCATCATCTGAAATTCTGTACGGAATCTTATGGAAAAATCTTATAAAAATTAAAGGCAGAATTAACAAATGAAGAATACTTTCTGAAAGAGAGAACGAATTGAGATCATGATTGCTCTGGCGTTATTTAATTATGTGTTTCTGGGAGCAGAATATTTATTTGACAATATGATGGCATTTCAGACGGATTCAGGTGGAGTGGTGCTGGCACAGAGTTATGTGCTCGGAAGCAGTACGGTTGGTTTTCTTCTGTTTGGCATACTGGATGGTAAACTGCGGGAAAGGGAAAAGAAGGCAGGCAGTGCTGGTGCCGGAGTCCTCGCGGCTGTATGTCTTTGGGAGATCCAGGTACATCAGAGTTATGGAAGCATACTTGCAGCAGGACTGATTTTATATGTGCTGCTTGGAATAGCCGGAAGTCTGGTACACTACCGGGCAGCGTGCCGCTATGGTATGGAAGAACATCTGGCGGAAACGGTGGGGGTATCGTATGCAATCGGACTTTTTTTACAGTTTTTTGAAAATAATCTGATCCATAATGCAGCGGTGGAAGCAGTGATTTTGACTGTTGCATTCTGGGCACTTCTTTTTCTGGTGGAGAAAAGGAAGGTGGCGGGAAGCCTGATGGAGTGGAACCTATATGAGTCAGATCCCATCAGACATCCGTATGCAGTGGCAGTTACGCTCATTTTCACAGTCGCCCTTATGACCTGTATTTTTGCAACATTAGACAATGCAGTGACATTAGGGCATGCAGGTGGAAGTATGGATATCGGACAGTGGCCAAGATTGATCCTGGCGGTCAGCGGACTTGTGTCAGGCGTGTTGTTTGATTATGAAAAAGGCAGATACAGGAACCTTATCATGTACTGCGTGACGCTGCTTTCCACGGTGTGTATACTTGTGATCGTTTCCGGCGGCTCTTTTTTGCTTGGGCTGATCGTATTTTATCTGTCGGCAGGCTTCTTTGTTGTGTTTTTCTCGACCGGTTTTGTGCGGCTGGCGGGGTATATGAGAGTGCCGCAGTTTTGGGCTGGCATGGGAAGAGCAGTGAACAATCTCTGCGCCATACTCATTGGAAGTTTTTCAGTAGCACTGATCCGGTCCGGCGACAGTACGAAGATCATGATCGCATCGATCGGGTTATTTGTGCTGATCAGCATTGCGATTTATATTTACACGGTGATGGGACAGACGGATGTGGAATTGCCTGATCAGGAGCGGAAACAGGAAGAGGAGCAGGATTATTTTTCAGCATTTGCAGATACCTATGCGCTGACAGAACGGGAGCAGGAGGTGTTGAAAATGCTTTTGGCATCGGATGAGGAGGTGCAGGAGATCGCAAATAGGCTTTATATTTCAAGGGCAATGTTATATCGATATATTTCATCGCTCAACAAAAAAACAGATACAAATTCAAGGATTGGCCTGATCCAGTTTTATTATACATGGAAACCGGAAAAAAAGGCTGATCGTGACGATTGAGACATATGTAAACTCCCGGATCGTGTAATGTTATGTTAAGATTTTTCAAGTATATTCCTTTTATGGAGATAGGAGGCTTGAATGAGACATAAGGTGCGTGATCTGGGAGTCTTTTTTTGTCTTGCGGTGATGTTGTTTACTGTAACTTCCTGTGGAAAAGAAGTGAGTGATCAGACGATCGCAGCGACCGAACAGAGTTCTGAAGAAAGACGTGATGCAGAAGCAGTCATGAGGACAGAAACGACGGAAGCTTTTTCAACGGAGAAAGCCGGAGGGGTTGGGATGCCAGACGATTTAGTGTATGCGGCTGTGATCCATGTAAAAATTAATCCTGAATTTAATTTATATTTAGATTCGGAAGGATGCATTGTCTATGTGGAGTATCTGAATGAGGATGCGGCAGATTTATTTGAAACAGTTGATCTGACAGAACAGAAGCTTGCAGATGGGATGGAGACAATTGTGGGTGCCGCAGAAGAAAAAGGATATCTGACCGGGCAGAATGAGGTTACGACAGATGTTGTCTGGGTGCAGGAAAAATTGTCTGCGAACTCTGTGGCGGTTCGCATGGAAAGCCGTGTTCTATTTGTCATGGCAAGGGTGTGATCACGGATGATTGTATTCTCTGTCATGGAGCGAAGAAATGTACGGTATGTGGCGGAAGCGGAAAAATGTAGAGAAGAGACCCCAAATGGGAGAACATAATTAGACTAAAAAGTAGTATAGGAGGAAAAGCGGATGAGAAAGGCGTGGAAGAAAGCAGTCAGTGTCCTGTTGACATTGGTACTGATATTCGGTGTCCTGCCGGCGATGAACGTGTCGGCAGAGAATGAAGGAGGACAAAGCAGCAGATCGATTGAGTTGAATTTTGCAGGTACTTTGAATGGCAGCATTGTCACGTATGACGTAGAGGGAACAGATGTTGCGTTAACGGTGGAAGGTGCAGAATTAAATGATTCTAAAGTTTCTATATCAGAGGGGAATTTAGGGAGTGTAAAATTTAAACTCGAGAACTTTGATCCAGATAAGATGCAGATTCGTGTGTATTCAAACGATGGATTTCAAACATATCTTACGGTAAATCAGAATGAAACTTCACTGGCAGAACGGGAGGGTGAAGGAGGATTCCCAGATTCTATTACACTGGTCGTAGAAAAAAAGGGTTCGCAAGGACAGCCGGGGCAGTCAACAGATAACAGGATTCGCTTACAATTGGAGGGGGATGCCTGTAACGGCTTTGCAGACATGGTTTCTAAAGATATACAGATATATGTAAGCAAGGATGGTGGCAGCAGTTTCAGTCAATTGACAGGTTTAGATACCAACAGTACAAAAGAATATGTGTTTGAAGCTGACATAACATCTGTAAAATTTTACGTTTCCTGTGATGAAACAAAATACAGTCTGCAGTTTCCGGGGAAGTCGGGAGATGCGGGAAAATCTGAGCAGACAGCGATAGCGTTAAATGCAGCGGGAACACAGCATATCCAGATCGATCATTCTGTGAGAACCATTACATGGGCATATGACAGACAGACCTATGGAGAAGATGCCTATTTAGAGCATGGAAAAGCGCAGGTGGTTGCGGTAGAAGGTGTAGATGATTTATATAATATACCGTTTGCAAGTAATCCGGGGGACGAGAAAGGCGGACATATTGCAGTAGAAGCCGGAAAACAAGTTACGGTAAGATTAACCCCGGATTATGGCTATCAGTTGACAGGTGTAACACTTAATGGAGGAGTTACGTTGGCACCGCAGGATGAGGTATCAACCTTCACTTTCACAATGCCGGATACCAACGTGCATTTTAAAGGAATCTTCACACAGACACAGGATGAAATTAAGACATCAGGAACAAAAGTCTCTTCTGCTTCTGTTGAAAATGGAGCAAATGCGGCTCCAAGTGGAAATCTGCGTCTTACCGTGGAGGATTCGGATGCAAATACAACAAATGCACTTGCACAGGTAGAAAATGCAGTAAGTGCAGAAGCAGTAAACCTGACCTTAGACCAGATTGTCAGCAAGGGAGATGGAACTAACTGGGAGAATCCAGTCACGCAGTTTGGCCAGCCTGTGAAAATGAATCTAAAAGTGGTTGATTATGACACGGCGGCAGGATATGCGGTTGTAAGGGAGCATGACGGAAACCTCACAAACCTTCCAACGTCTGTGTCGGAAGATGGTACGCTGACTTTTGAGACAAATCAGTTCTCAACTTATTTTATTGTGAAAACAGCAAAGAAAGCGGATAATGGTAATGCAAAAACGGAAAAAAGTTCCAATACATCTTCCACAACTGCTTCTTCGGCTGCGGGATCTACAGATAATGCGATAACTGCACAGTCAGTAAGCGGAGAGGGAGTCCCTGCAATCAATATCGCAAGTGCAGCAGATCAGCTTCTGAATCTTGCAAAATTAAGTGAAGACGAGAACAAGGCAGTAAAAGCCGGAAACAAGACGCAGTTTGTTTTGAGTGCATCCGGCACGACACCAACAAAAGAAGAGATTGCACTCATTCAGAGTGTTCTTGGAAACAATGTGATCGGACAATACTTAAATCTTAATTTAACATTTAAAATATCAGGAAGAGCGGATCGCCAGATTACGGATTTATCCGCACCAATGTATATAGCAATCACAATTCCGCAGAACCTTGTGAACCATGACAGCAGTATTGAACGCATTTACAGGATCGTCAGAATCCATGATGGTGTGGCAACACTGATCGATGGAACTTACGATGCAGCCACAAATCAGTTTACATTTGCAACGGATGGTTTCTCAACCTATGCCTTGGTATATGAGGATGTGAATACCACTCTGACAGGCAGATCGCCAAAAACAGGAGACAACTCCATGTGGATGGTATGGACGCTCATTCTCTGTGCAGGATGCAGTATTCTGTTTGCAGCAGGAAAGAGATGCAAGAAAAACAGATAGCAGTGAAGGATCATAGAAAAAGTCTGAAAGAGAAAAAAAGAAAGAGCGGGTTACGTTCCAATGTCATTAAGTTAAGATGACATTGGTAACCCGCTCTTTCTTTTTTTCTTATGAGAAACGACGTTAAAAAACATATTATCACTGCATCAGGCGTCTGCAATAAGTTCCACCGGACAATGGTCAGAGCCGCACACTTCCGTATGGATTCCGGCAGACTGCAGCTTTGCATCCAGACATCTGGAAGTGATAAAATAGTCAATACGCCATCCAGCGTTCTTCTCACGTGCCTTGAACCGGTAAGACCACCAGGAGTAGATGCCCTCTTTATCCGGATAAAAATAGCGGAAAGTATCTGTGAATCCAGAGTTTAACAGAGTGGTCATCTTTGCACGTTCCTCATCGGAAAAACCGGCATTTTTCCGGTTGGTTTTTGGATTTTTCAAATCGATCTCTTCATGTGCAACATTCAGATCTCCACAGACAATGACAGGTTTTACCTCGTCGAGCCTTTTCAGAAAGGCAAGAAAATCTTCTTCCCACTGCATGCGGTAAGGAAGTCTTGCCAGTTCGTTCTGGGAATTCGGAGTGTAACAGGTAACCAGATAAAAAGCGTCGTATTCCAATGTGATGACACGCCCCTCATGGTCATGCTCCGGGATGCCGATGCCATAAGAGACAGAGAGTGGTTCGTGTTTTGTAAAAATGGCAGTGCCGGAATAGCCTTTTTTTTCGGCGTAATTCCAGAACTGATGGTAGCCGGGGAGATCAAGGGCAATCTGCCCTTCCTGTAATTTTGTCTCCTGGACACAGAAAAAATCTGCATCCACTTCATTGAAAAAATCTAAAAATCCTTTTTGCATGCAGGCACGAAGTCCGTTTACATTCCAGGAAATAAATTTCATAGTTTTATCCATCCTTTTCCTGCGGCAGTGATCGTGGGGGCATCTGCCGCTGATTTTTTATATACAGTATAGCTTTTTTTGCGTAGGAGAACAATATAAAATGAATATGTCGAAAAATGACAGAAAATTGTTGAAAAATGAGAAAATTGTATTAAACTAGAATTAGTGGTTGTTTTTTTGATACCAGAGATCGTGTTTACAGGGAGAAATGAGGCGTCAGATGAAAAAGAAAAAATGGAGTGGATGGATCGCAGCGTTATTGTGCGGCTGCCTGCTGGCAGGCTGTGGGGCGCAGACAGAGATTGATGATTATGCAACGAACAGTGTGGATGGAAGTGATGAGCAGGGAACGGAGAGCTCCGTGGCAGGGGATAATACGACATCCACAGGTATTCCAAAGGATGAGATCAAGGTAGGTGTCATTCATCTGTCGGATCCGGCAGAGGGAAGCGGCTATACCTATACACATGATCTGGGAATTCAGGGAATGCAGCAGAATCTTGGACTTTCAGACGAACAGATCGTGCGTAAGATTAATATAGCAGACACGGATGCAGCAGCGACAAGGACAGCAATCCAGGAATGTATTGATGAGGGATGTAACATTATTTTTACGACAAGCTGGGGGTACATGGAGACGACAGCCGAGATGGCGGAGGAGTACCCGGATATTTATTTTTCCCATGGAACCGGATACATGAGTAATGGAAAGAATTTCAACAACTATTTTGGCAGGATTTATCAGGCGAGATATTTAAGCGGGATTGTTGCAGGAATGAATACAGAGACGGACAAAATCGGCTATGTGGCAGCGATGGATTCAGAAAATTCGGAGGTGACAGGCGGAATTGATGCGTTTGCGCTTGGAATCTATTCCGTGAACCAGGATGCAGAGGTGTATGTAAAAGTGACAAATAGCTGGTTTGATCCGGAAGGCGAGAAGGCAGCAGCACAGACACTTCTTGACATGGGATGTGATGTGATCGCACAGCACTGTGATACGGAGTATCCTCAGACGCTTGCGCAGGAGCGTGGTGTCTACAGTATTGGATATAATTCTGATATGAGTAAAAATGCACCGGATGCGTGTCTGTGCAGCGTGATCTGGAACTGGAGTGCCTATTATACTGCAGCAGTGCAGAGTGTGATCGATGGAACATGGGATGGCAGCAATTATTATGGCGGTATGACGGAAAATCTGGTTGGTATTACAGCGCTGGCTGATTTTTGTGCCGATGGAACAGAAGAAAAAGTCGAGGAGGCTAAAAAGCAGATATTGGCAGGAGAAAATGGGGTGTTTGACGGAGTGATCGAGACAAACACCGGAGAGACCGTCGGAGAAGCAGGGAAAACACTGGATGATGCGACGATCACAGGCGGCATCAACTGGTACTTTAAGAATGTCACTGTAGTAGAGTAGGAGGATGCAGCATGAATATTAAGAAAAAGATCCTTGCAATTTCGATTGGCCCGGTACTTGTATTGGGAATCATCTCGCTGGCGTTTTCCGTTACTATGGTGAAAAATTCCATGTTAGACGAAGTGAAGGATGCATTAAAGGGTACAGCGGCAGCTACACTGGCAGCTTATGACCAGAACACCGGCGACTATATGGAGACAAGCAATGGCGATATCTGGAAAGGAAGCTATAACATTTCTAAATCAGAAAGTCTTGTAGACCGCATTAAAAGCAACAGCGGAATGGATGTCACCTTTTTTTACGGGGATAAAAGAATCATGACCTCCGCAGTTGATGGAAACGGTGACCGTGTGTTAAATTCCAAAGCCGGGGATAAAATCGTAGAGAAAGTGTTAAAAGGCGGCGAGGAGTATTTCAGCCGGGCGGTGTCCATTGAGGGGACATTGAACTATGGATATTTTATGCCGGTTTATCAGAATGGCTCGACAGACGAGATTATTGGCATGGTTTTTGTGGGAACGGATAAGCAGGAAAAAGATATGGTGATAAATCAGATCATCTGGTCGTTGAGTGCGGCAGTATTTGCAGTGATGATCGTTTGCATGATCGTCGGAATGAAATTTGCATCCTCCATCAGTAAAAACATCCGTACCAGTATCAATGCGGTAGGAAAGATTGCCGCCGGAGATCTCACAGTGTGGGTAGATGACCGCATGCTCAAACAGAAGGATGAGACAGGAGATCTGTCGAGGGTTACGATCACTCTCCGGGATGCGATGCAGGAAACGATCAAAGAGATCGATAAGAATGCGCGGACGCTTCTGGATGCATCGCGGTTACTGCAGACAGCGGCAGACAATACAAGCGGCACAATGGAAAATGTAAGGACTGCGGTAAATCATGTTGTGGATAATTCTGCCGAGCAGGCGGAAAATTCCAGAAATACTTCAGAACATATGCGTATCATGGGAGAAAACATCACAGAGACAACCTCAGAAGTGAAAACACTCGATGAGAATGCGGTATCCATGCAGCAGTCCAGTGAGAAAGCAGCCGAGACATTACACAGGCTGCAGAATATTAACAGTAAGGTAGAGGATACCATACATGAAGTGCAGGAGCAGACGAACCGCACAAATGAATCTGTGAAAAGGATACAGGCGGCAACCGAATTTATCACTTCAATTGCAGAGGAGACAAATCTGCTCAGCCTGAATGCTTCTATAGAAGCTGCAAGGGCAGGGGAGAGTGGAAAAGGTTTTGCAGTTGTTGCAGGACAGATCAAGAAGCTTTCAGAGCAGTCAAATCAGTCCAGTAAAGAGATTGAAGAGACTGCAAAGGAACTGCAGGATGATTCTTCCAAAGCAGTCGAAATCATGGAACAGATGCAGAAGATCATCATAAGCCAGAGCGAGAGTATGTCAGAGACACAGAAAGTTGTGGAGGAAGTCATCTCCCAGATCAGCAATTCCATGCAGAGCATCCGCCAGATCAAGGACAGTACGGAAAATCTTGCCAGCACGCGCAACGAAGTGCTTCAGGCAGTGGAAGATCTCTCTGCCATCGCACAGGATAACGTTTCCGGCACAAAAGAAACTTACGATGAGACAGAGATGGTTGTGGATACCTTCCAGCAGGTTTATAAGAGTGCAGAGCAGCTTCGTGAGATCGCAGATAAGCTGGTCGGAAGCATTGAATATTTTAAAATTACCGGAGTTTAACTGGCGTAGTGTCGCAGATTCTGTGGTACTTTTATAGGGTGTGAAGGGCAGATATAAGCGTCCTCTCACAAGTCGTGATTTTATAGGTTTATGA
>ENA-OWRC01003288-OWRC01003288.1-human-gut-metagenome-genome-assembly--contig:-NODE-3288-length-10743-cov-3.997474_pt1 | contig 10743 bp, 10 predicted proteins | sample MGYA00248268_ERZ651895 | MGnify/ENA primary metagenome ERZ651895 (study PRJEB26924, sample SAMEA4378242) | human gut metagenome | biome: human gut; feature: human-associated habitat; material: faeces...
CCATTCAAGGTGCTGGCTCTTTCAAAAATTCCATTCTAATAAATTGCACGACAACGTGACATACTCCCACCACTTAGCTCACGCTTGAAGTGGGGGCTTCTCGTTCGATTGCCCCGTTGGGCAAAGCATTCACGAGCGATCCCCGTGTGTCCCACGGTTCTTTTTGGCTGATATCTTTTTATGATGCTTTTTCGCTTTTTTCTAATATGATCCCGGATATTCTCAGGCCTTCCCGGCAGATATTGACCGCCGCATTTTCATCACGGTCCATTCGGTTTCCGCAGCTGCAAAGATATACCCGATCTTCCAGTTTCAGATCATGTTTTATTTTTCCACAACAGCTGCATGTTCTGGAACTGGGATACCAGCGGTCGATGCGGACAAGTTTCTTTCCTTCCCGTTCCAGTTTATACTGCAAAAAATCTGTGAACATTCTCCAGCCGTTATCATGGACACTTTTTCCAAAATGATGTTCCCCACTCATCGTCTTCAGATCCAGATCTTCGATGCATACGATATCATAGAAATTGGTTATCTTTCTTGATTCTTTATGCAAATGATCTTTTCTCTGGTGAGCGATATGCGTATGGATCCGCGCCACTTTTTTCTGCTGTTTTTTATAACGATTGCTCCCCTTCCGGCAATGGCTCAGTTTTCTCTGCGCTTTCGCCAGTTTTTCCTGGCTGTTTCTGAAATAGTGCGGATAACCTGCATGTTTTCCATTGGAATCTACATATAGTTCTTTCACGGAAAAATCGAGTCCGACGGCCTGCCTTATGTTCCTTGTTTCCACCGGCTTTTCTTCACAAAAATACAGAAGAGAAACATAATACCGACCATCAGCTTCCATACAGACGGTTGCGCCTTTCAGGCAGGCATCTCCCCGGATCTTACGATGCTGCCGGATCCGGATCCAGCCTGCCTTTGGGAGCTTCAGCTTCCCATCTTTTAACAGGATATTTCCATTGACACTGTTTGTGGTATAGCTTTTAACAGGATTCTTTTTTGACTTGAATTTTGGAAAACCACTTTTCGGATCCCTGAAAAAATTTCTATATGCTTTTTCCAAATGCAGCTGCACATTTGCAAGTGCCAGAGCATCCACTTCTTTCAAAAACGGATATTCTTTTTTATACATCGCCGGTGTATTCCGCAGCATCTTTTTCGAGACTTCATATTCCCGTATCTTATCGCTCAGCATCTGGTTATACAGAAAACGGCAGCTACCAAAGGTCTTTGCAAGCAGGTTTTTCTGCTCTCTGGTTGGATATATCCGAAAACGATATGCCATGTTCATCGCTTTTTCTCCCCCTGTGTTTCAATATAGCTGCGAATAACCTCAATCGGTGCACCGCCCGCAGTCAACAGACAGAAACTCTGACTCCAGAATGCCCCCTTCCAGAGTTTTTCCCTGATCTGTGGATATTCTTTTTTCAACAGACGGCTGCTTGCACTTTTATACGCATTGATAAATTTACTGAGTTCTGATTTTGGCTGTGCGCGAAACATAACATGTACATGATCTAAATCATGATTCCATTCTTCCAGTGTGATCCCGTAATCAGGTGCAATATGTTCCCATATTTCCTTTGCCCGTTCTGAAATCGGATCATCTATTACTTTTCTTCTATCTTTTACAACCATAATCAGATGATAATACATCAGATATACTGAATGTGCATTATGATCCATTTTATCCATACAATCAGTCCCTTCTGGCTTTTCGACTGATTGTATTATACCATATTTCTCATTATAGAACAAGTGTTCTGTTTTGCTTTTTATATTTATTTTTGCAATTCATCTCCCACCTGCAGAGGAAGGAGAATTCTTGCTATAATTTGTTAAATCTGCATGTCTACAGCTTCATTCTATGTTTTGTCATGCATCCTTCTATTTTACTTTATTATCCGAAGCCCAAACTAGTAAACATTGTTTTCTATGTTTTTCGCTAATCCCAAACTTATACGTTGAATGAATTTAACATATCCATTCCTTCTGCAATAAAATCACGCTGAAATTCTATGTTGTTTTTTGGTCCTTTGACCATTACCTCATAGACATCATCCATCAGATTCTGATTTTCAGCGTCCCTGTCATTATCCAGCTCCACCTCTCTGGTGTTCGCTTTTGCTGCTGCCACAATCTCGTTCTGATCAAAAATGCTCATCTGCTCTGCCTGCTGCTGTTGCTGTGCGCGCTGTTCGGAAGCTTTTGCCTTTTTTGTATCGGAATATTTTGTCGTGGAAGCCGCTGGCTTTGCCTTCGACTGTTTATAAGATCCATAGGATGTCTGCTGTTTTTTCACCGTTTGTGCCGCTGTCGGCTGTGTCCGCGGTTTCTGTACCGGACAGCTTTGTGTCGTTCCTGCATTTCTATTTCTGTTTGCAGGCTTCTTTTTGCCTTTTACTACACTGGAAATAATAAAAATCAATACAATAAACCAAAAAATCAGACTTGCCATCACGCCATCTCCTTCCTGTCAAACTTTTCGTACAGTATAGCATATTTACAAGAATCATGGTATACTGTTTTGAAGTTCGACTTGATTGAATTTTGGAGGTTACTATGTTTGCCAAAGCAAGAAATAATATTTCACAGATGCAGATGATCGCACTGGGATTTTTCTGTATCATTCTGATCGGTACGCTGCTGCTTATGACACCTGCGGCAAGCCGGAGCGGTACACCCACTGATTTTCTCACTGCTCTGTTTACATCCACCAGTGCCACCTGTGTGACGGGACTGGTAGTCACAAATACGTATCTGCACTGGTCACTGTTCGGGCAGATCATCATTATCACCCTGATTCAGATTGGGGGACTGGGATTTATCACTTTTGGTTTCGGTTTTTCCCTTTTTCTTCGCAAAAAAATCACGTTACGCCAGCGCGGTTTATTAAAAGAGAGCGTAAATGTGCTGAATACCGGCGGAATCGTCCGGCTTGCACGATTAATCTTACGGGGAACTTTACTATTTGAAGGTGTCGGTGCCATTATCCTGACCCTCTGTTTTTGGCGGGATATGCCTTTTCATCAGGCACTTTATTATGGCATTTTCCATTCCATCTCCGCTTTTTGTAATGCAGGTTTTGACCTGATGGGCGCATTTGGAATGTCATCCTTCATCGGATACAACGCAAACTGGATGGTTTGCCTGACTCTGATGGCTCTGATCCTGATTGGCGGCATTGGATTTTTCGTCTGGAGTGATTTAAAAGAACACAAACTACATTTTCGCAAATATGCACTGCATACCAAAATTGTGCTGGTCACTTCCGTAATCCTGGCTGTTGTTCCAACGATTTTGTTCTGGATTCTGGAGCGCCATGCATTGTTTGCAGACATGAGCGGTTCCCAGGCACTTTTAAATGCTCTGTTTTGTGCCGTCACACCACGAACCGCCGGTTTTAACACAACCGACATTGCCTCTTTGAGCCAGAGCAGTCAGTTTCTGACCATTATCCTGATGTTTATCGGCGGTTGTCCGGGTTCTACCGCGGGCGGTATCAAAGTGACAACGATTGCCGTACTGATCCTGTATCTGCGCTCTACCCTGACCAGAACAGACGGTGTCAACATTTTCAAACGCCGGATGGAAGATGATGCAATTTCAAAAGCTGCTGCTGTATTTACGACACATCTGCTGCTGGCAGTGGTTGCCACGTTTTTGATCTCAATGCTGCAGAATCTTGACCTGACCACGATACTTTTCGATGTCGTATCCGCGGTCAGCACTGTTGGCATGAGCACTGGTGTCACACCTTCTCTGGTACCGGCTGCCAAAGTGATCCTGATCATTTTGATGTATCTTGGACGTGTGGGAAGTCTTTCCTTCGCCATGTCCTTTACAGATAAAAAACGACTTGCACACGTTCGCCAGCCAAAAGAGCATATCAGCATCGGTTAAACATAAGACCCGGCAATCTGTTGGTATACTTTGATTTTTCGGCATATTCGTTATTACATACGGCAAATTACTTCTGATAACGTCTTGCCATTGCATATTTGTTACTATTTATTTTATTACACCAAATCTATTTATTTTCGCAGAAAGGATTTTATTATGAAATCATTTTTAATTATCGGAATGGGACGTTTCGGCAGTCATTTATGCCGAAATCTTGCCAAACTTGGAAACGAAGTTATGATCGTTGATCAGAACGAAGAATTATTAGAGCCGCTTCTCCCTTATGTCACAGATGCAAAAATCGGTGACTGCACCAAAGAAGAAGTGTTAAAAAGCCTGGGCGTCGGAAACTTTGACAAATGTTTTGTCTGCATCGGCACAAATTTTCAGAGCAGTCTGGAGATCACCTGTCTGTTAAAAGAACTTGGGGCAAAATATGTCATCAGCAAAGCAACCCGCGATGTGCATGCAAAATTCCTTTTGCGCAACGGTACCGACAAGATCATCTACCCGGATCGGGATATTGCAGAAAAATGTGCGGTGCAGTACAGTTCCGACAGTGTTTTCGACTATTTTGAACTGGGCGAAGATTTTTCCATCTATGAGCTGGCTCCGTTGCCGAAGTGGATTGGAAAAACTATTATTGAGATGGATATTCGTAACAAATACCACACGAATATTGTGGCGATTCAGACAGCAGATGGGATTCAGGCAATGCCGCCGGCGAATTATCGGTTTAAGGAAGAGGAACATTTGCTGGTGATGGGAAAAAATGAAGATATACGGAAACTTGTCCGGAAATATAACAATTAGTAAGCAGTGTGGTTTTTGCACAGCCTACAGGCAGGATTACAGAGGTGCGCAGTTGAAGTATGTCATGCAATTGCATGACGCGCACCTCGCAACAAGAATGCCGGAGCATTCTTGAATTTAAACCACACAATTACCCGTAAAATTTACACTAATTTCGGTGCGTCCAATTCAGATGGACGTTCTTTTAATGCGTATGCCAGATTAATGGCATGATCGGAACATCGCTCCAGATCGGTAACCAGATCGGAGAAAATAACTCCACCAAGTGGATTACACATAGAGTTCATAATACGCTCAATGTGATTATTAATGAGATCCTTCTCATGATCATCTACATGCTGCTCCAGAATTTCAATCTGATCCAGCTTGCTGTAATCATCTTTTTCAAAAATATCCAACGCCAGATAAACGGCATCCAACGCATCCTGAGACATATCCAGAAGTTCTTTTCTGGCTGCCTCTGACATTTCTGCTTTTTTCGCATTCATCTGTTCAATGTACTCTACAATATTTTCCGCATGATCGGATAAGCGCTCAATATCAGTAACCGCAATGGTCATCATAGACACACGACGCATATTTTCCGGTGACAGATCCAGGGATCTGAGGTCTACCATGGCATCTGCAATCAGATGATTCAGGATATTGACACTCTCCTCATGAGACCGTACGGAAGCTGCCTTTGACGTACTGTAATTGAAGAAGCAATCCAGTGCACGTTTCAGATTGTCAGCTGCGATATGTCCCATACGTGTAATCTCACGCTGTGTCTGACGCAAAGCAACCGGAGCCGGCACTTTTGTCATCTGTGTCATATAAATCAAAGAGCGGTCTTCTAACTGCTGGTTTTCCTCCGGAAGCACCGGAACAATCTTCTCTGCCAGCCAAATCAGTTTGTTTGTAAACGGTAATTCCACCAAAACCGCGATAATCGCAAAAATCGTATGTGTATTTGCCACCTGACGTCCAACATCGCTCGGTGACAGACTCTGGATTCCTGTCAGTATGATTGGGAAGATATTGATCAATGCAACCAGAATTCCCGCACGGAATACGTTAAACAGCAGGTTCAAAATTGCCGCTCTCTTTCCGTTTCTGTTTGCAGTCAGACTTGCAAGCAGGTTTGGTGTAACAGAACCAATTGCCGCACCAATTACCAGGTAAACAGCTACGTTGTAGCTAAGCAGTCCCTGAATGGCAAACGCCTGAAAAATAACGGTTGAAGAAGAAGAACTCTGCAGCAATGCCGTAAATGCAATACCAAAGAGAATTGCAAGTGCCGGATTGTTCAATGTGGATAAGAATGAAACAAATCCTTCACTCTGGGATAACGGCTGAATCGCAACTTTCATCATGGTAATACCCTGGAATAACATACCAAAGCCCATGATGACAGATCCTACATGCTTCACAAAATCATTTTTCATAAACAGATACATGATCGCACCTGCAAAAAGAAGCAGCGGCGTAAATGTACTGATGTTAAACGCTGTGATCTGTGCAGTGATTGTTGTACCAATATTGGCACCCATAATAACACCGATCGCCTGTCCCAAGTTCATCAGACCTGAGTTTACAAATCCGATAACCATAACATCCGTAGCCGAAGAACTCTGAACCAGTATCGTCATACCAAGTCCCACAGCAATTGCAATCAATTTGTTTTTTGTTGCGTGTTCCAAAATTGTCTGGAGTTTATCACCACAGGCATTTTTCAGACCAGCGGACATGATCGTCATACCAAAAAGGAACAATCCAACGCCACCCAATAGTGAAAACACTTCTACTATAGACATATATTTATCCTCCGTAATATTCGTAAAAAAATTGTAAATAGATTTTTACATACGAATCTATTTTAACAGTAAATTGTAAATTTGTCTTTAGCTTAAACGTAATTTATTGAAAATAGGTAAAATATAAGAAATTTCAACGTAAAATAGAGGTAAAATATATAAATAGTAACAAATTTATCACTATCCATTTACGGAACCATAATTTTTCACAATTTTTAATGATTATTTTAATGAAAGTAACGGTTGATTTTTTGTTTTGTATTCTGTATAATTCGATTTGTGACTAAATTTTTTAGTTTTGCGGATATGGCGGAATTCATGACCATTGAACTACTAACGTTCAATGGTAGGCAGACGCGCCAGAGCGCGTTCATTACTTTGCGGATATGGCGGAATTGGCAGACGCGCCAGATTTAGGTTCTGGTGGGAGACCGTGCAGGTTCAAGTCCTGTTATCCGCATAAAATAAGGGTTTCCGGGCATTTTTCATAGTCCCGAAAACCCTTATTTTTTATGTTTTGACAGCAATTTTGACAGCAACTAACTTCCAACCGGAATATATGTAGCTTCTATTTTCCGTCCCACCATACGATTTCACCGGCTTCTTCGGTTTTTCTCAGATCGATCAGACGCTGATTTTCCGATCCTCGGAACTGCAGACTGATATTTTTCTTATCTTTCATAAATTCTCCGTCTACCAGCACATCCACACAAGCAAGCACCGCATCCGTCACCTCACAGCGTGCTCTCCCTGTTCCGCTCTCTTTGCCGATCAGTTCTTCGTATACATAGCCACTGTAAGCCCAGATTGTTTTTTTCGGCAATTCACGGCGCACTCTCTGTAAAAACGGAAGCAACACGTACTGATGCTCCGGCTCAAATGGTTCCCCGCCAAGTAATGTCAGACCTGACACATATCCAGGTTGCAATGCATCCATCAGTTCTTCTTCTACATCTTTTGTAAAAGGCTGACCATAGGAAAAATTCCATGTCTCCGGTTGAAAACATTCCTCACAATGATGCGTACATCCGGACACAAATAAGGTTACGCGTACTCCCGGTCCGTCCGCAATATCTGATTTTTTTATATTACAATAATACATGTTCTATCCCCTCCAGATACTCTCTACAGCTTATCGGAACTGATTTGTATCCGGCTGATATTCATAGTTAATCTGTGCAAGCTGATTTATAATTTCCTGTTTTGTCACACCATACGCTTTTACCAGCTCTGCCAATGACGGATAATGGTCTCTGAGTTCTGTATTTACAACGCTTAAAAGCATCACGGGATCTTTTGGTAATTTCATTGTTTTATTCCTCCAGCATCAATATTTCTGTATCATTCCCTATTATTTATAATACCATATGCTCTTTTTGAGTATGCTATTTTACAAGAACTAAAAGACCACTATGTAATGTCTTTCACAACTTTACACAGCAGTCTTTTTTATCATTTTTGTTACAAATCCCCGAAAAAAATTTTGGGGTTTTCTTTATTATTACAGATGAAGCACTCTCTCTTTAATCTCCTGAGTTCTTCCCTGATTCCAGAACTGTGTTCCGATATAACCACAGGTACGACGTGCCACATTCATCTTATCCTGATCATGGTTTCCGCAGTTCGGGCACTCCCAGATCAGTTTTCCGTCTTCTTCTACGATCTGGATTTCGCCTGTGTAACCGCACACCTGACAGAAATCACTCTTTGTATTCAGTTCTGCGTACATGATATTGTCATAAATGTACTGCATTACTGCAAGTACTGCATCCAGATTCTGCTGCATGTTCGGTACTTCCACGTAACTGATCGCACCGCCCGGAGACAGCTTCTGGAATTGCGCTTCGAATTTCAGTTTTTCAAAAGCATCTATATTCTCTGTTACGTGTACATGATAGCTGTTTGTGATGTAGTTTTTGTCTGTTACACCCGGGATCAGTCCAAAACGTTTCTGCAGACATTTTGCAAATTTGTAAGTGGTGGACTCAAGCGGTGTGCCATACAGACTGAAGTCTACGTTGTGCTCTGCTTTCCACTCGTTGCAGACATCGTTCATATGCTGCATTACTTCCAGTGCAAACGGTGTTGCACTTGGATCTGTGTGGGATTTTCCTGTCATATAACGAACACATTCGCACAGACCTGCATATCCCAGTGAGATTGTGGAATATCCACCGTGAAGCAATTCATCAATGGTCTCACCTTTTTTCAGTCTTGCCAGTGCGCCATGCTGCCACAGGATCGGAGCTACATCAGAAGGTGTTCCTTCCAGACGCTCATGACGGCAAACTAATGCGCGGTGGCAAAGTTCCAGACGCTCATCGAAAATCTTCCAGAATTTTTCCATGTTTCCGCCGGAAGAGCACGCTACATCAACCAGGTTGACAGTTACAACACCCTGATTGAAACGTCCGTAATATTTCGGCTGATTTGTTTTCGGATCTACATACGGTGTCAGGAAGGAACGGCATCCCATACATGTATACACATCGCCCTTTAACTCCCGCATCTTCTTCGCGGAGATATAATCCGGAACCATGCGCTTTGCAGTACATTTTGCCGCAAGCTCTGTTAAATAGTAATACGGCGCATCCGGAGTGATATTGTCCTCATCGAGAACATAGATCAGCTTCGGGAATGCCGGTGTGATCCATACGCCGGCTTCATTTTTAACGCCGAGATATCTCTGTTTTAAGGTCTCCTCGATGATCATCGCAAGGTCTTTTTTCTCCTGCGGGTTCTTTGCCTCGTCGAGGTACATGTAAACGGTAACGAATGGTGCCTGTCCGTTTGTGGTGAGGAGTGTTACAACCTGATACTGGATCGTCTGGATTCCCTTCGTGATCTCTCTGCGGAGACGCTCCTCCGTGAGCTTATCGATCTGATCCTCTGTCACAGCAATTCCAAGATCCTTCATCTCGCCGATCACTTCCTGACGGATCTTCACCCTCGATACCTGGACGAACGGAGCGAGATGCGCAAGGCTGATGCTCTGTCCGCCGTACTGGTTGCTGGCAACCTGAGCGATGATCTGGGTCGCGATGTTGCAGGCTGTGGAAAAGCTGTGCGGGCGCTCGATCAGGGTCTCGCTGATTACAGTGCCGTTCTGCAGCATATCCTCCAGGTTTACAAGGTCGCAGTTGTGCATATGCTGTGCAAAATAGTCGGAGTCGTGGAAGTGGATGATTCCCTGCTTATCCGCCTCAACAATATCTTCCGGAAGAAGAAGTCTTCTCGTGAGATCCTTGCTGACCTCTCCAGCCATATAGTCACGCTGCACACTGTTGACGGTCGGGTTCTTGTTAGAGTTCTCCTGCATAACCTCTTCGTTGTTGCACTCGATCAGGGACAGTATCCGGTTGTCCGTCGTGTTTGCTCTCCGCACCAGAGAGCGGTCATAGCGGTAGCGCACATAATTTTTCGCAATCGCAAAAGCTCCGATAGCCATCAACTGGTTCTCGACCATATCCTGAATCTCCTCTACAGACACAGCACGTCCCAGCTTATTGCACTTATACTCTACATAATCCGCGATATCCGTAAGCTGTTCCGGTGCCAGATAGGCATTTTCTGTGGCATTGCACGCCTTCTGGACCGCATTTACGATCTTGAGCGTGTCAAAACTTTCCTCCGCTCCGTTTCTTTTGATGATCTTCATCCCTGATTCCCCGTTTCATTTCATTGTGTTGGCAGAATTGTCCGTTTTACGCACAACTGCCGTTGCCTGTTTTTCTCTTCTGTCTATTCTGTTAAAAAACACAGCTGACCTACAGGTCCGCGCATTTACCGGCCGGCCTCAGGCATGTACATTTCAGTTGCTGATAGTTTTCTTGGTTGTATATACAGTTTGTTTTTTCAGAATTATACAGAAATTTTATCTGATTTAGATATTTTATGATTGATCTGTCGGACCTGCCGCCACGAGTCTCTTAAGGCGGTCATGTCGTATTCCCGCCGTGTTATTTTTAGTCACTCACGCGAGAACGATTCTATTATAACTGTATTGTTCCAGGATTGCAAGGAGTACTGCTATATAAATATGATATACCAAAACCATATATATGGTGAAAAATTCATGATTCAAAACTATATCTTGTTGTTTTTTGAATACAATCCACAAGAAGAGTCCCCTCCGGGATCGTCCCGGAAAGTCCCTGAAAAGGCATGTCCCGCAAGCTGTTTTTCTGCCGTTTTAAGCGTCCAGAAAGCCCGCGGGACTGTTTTC
>ENA-OWRC01003289-OWRC01003289.1-human-gut-metagenome-genome-assembly--contig:-NODE-3289-length-10743-cov-2.977732_pt1 | contig 10743 bp, 10 predicted proteins | sample MGYA00248268_ERZ651895 | MGnify/ENA primary metagenome ERZ651895 (study PRJEB26924, sample SAMEA4378242) | human gut metagenome | biome: human gut; feature: human-associated habitat; material: faeces...
TTGACAACCGCACCGCATTTTAGTGTTGTAATATCCCCTTTCCATAAATATAAATCTTCTGCGATGGCAGTCAGACTTTCAATATCTGTAATTCCTTTACTGAAAAGCTCTGCTTGCAGATATTCGTCCTGTATCTTCAAAAACTGAACGGACGCTGGCATTGGCGGACGTACATTTACAAGTGACCGAAATAGATAGAACTGGTTTTTTTCGTCTTTCCTAAAAGAGAGAGCCTGCTTTTTATATTGCGGCATTTCATTTAAGAGAGAAGAATTGAGTTGATATAGCCGTTCAAGCTGCGTCATAAGCTGCCACCTCTTTTCTCTATTGCATGTACAGGGCAGATTTTAAAACAATTCCCACAATGTAAACAGTGTTCCTTTTGAATCACAACAGGCTTTTTTTCTATGTCGATACATTTTTGAGGACAACAGGAATAACATAATTTGCACCCGATACATTTATCCGTAACAAAATAAAGTTCCTGATTATCTTTTCCACCTCCAAATGTAAAACTTGCCCGTTCAATCGGCTTTTTTGATACATCAAACCATTCCCCACTTCCTTCGTAGAGCTGAAATACTGTAAGGGCAGACATGGATTCCACAGTGGGATAGATTTCATTCATATATGGATTTTTCTGAAAAAGTATTGGCAGGAGTGTCGATCCAATTTCACGTACCTTGCCACGAACAGAAACAGCCACACAGGATAAAGTATCTCTTCCCCTCATTCCTGTTAAAGCTATGAAGTTCTGCTTTTTCAGTCTGTCATAAAATCCTTTTCCCTTTGCGGTTAAAAAATACAAACCATTTTCATCAAAATCCATAATGTCAATGGCACAAGTTACAGGCAGACCGTTATCGTCTACAGTAGCTATAACAGTGGAATGAATTTCATCTACAATAAAAGAAAAATATTCTTGAATAGTCATGATATATCCTCCATGTAGAGCAGCCCTGCAGCCGTATTCGCTCGCAGGGCTGTTCTTGTTATTTACAGGTCATATTCTTTCGGCGGGTTACCGGAAAAGTCAGCGATTACTGCGTGTGCGTCCTTAAGATAGAACACCTCAAAAATCGGGTTATCTGCGGTTTGATACTGTCCCTTTACAATTGGGTTGTTCATGCAGCCTTCTTTTACCACCATGTTGTTCTCAAAAACAACCTTCCCGTTCAAGCGAATCCACTCATACGCTGGAGAAGAAACACAAACTTCAATATAAGGGTTGTTCTGAATATCCTTATAAACGTCTTTTGTGTTATTTGTACAGAACCACAGTTTTCCGTCCTGCTCAAAGCAGAACATAAACGGACGGCATTTTGCTTTTCCGTCACGACCAACTGTGGCAAGATACTGTACGGGATTTTCCTGTAAAAACTTCACAACTTCATTCATGATAAATAACCTCCTGATATTAAAAAAATTTTTGCGTTTGCACTTTTTCGTTTGCAAGTTTATAATAATTCTGTAAATCCCATTTGTAAAGCAAGCACTTTATTGTGCTATAGTTACCAAAAGGAAACTATTGGAAAGGAGAGATACTATGCAAACTGAAAAAAATTTGCCAGCCTGCCCCGTAGAAACCACCCTTATGCTGATAGGCGATAAATGGAAAGTTCTCATATTGCGTGACTTAATGCCCGGAACAAAGCGATTTGGTGAATTAAAAAAATCCATAGGGAACGTTTCTCAAAAAGTATTGACAGCGCAGCTCCGTGATATGGAGGAAAAAGGGCTTGTCAATCGAAAAGTTTACGCAGAAGTTCCACCACGTGTTGAGTACAGTTTGACAGAATTAGGTAAAAGCCTTAAACCAATTTTGGACGCCATGTGGAATTGGGGAGAGGAATATAAAGCCCAAAATGTATAAAAAATATCGGGACAGATTTCATTTTGTCCCGATCAGACTGTAGACAAAGCCCCGCTTTTGCCGAAAAGCCCCGCCTTGTCAACTCTTAAAAAAGCTGATATACTGGACATAAGATTGTGAGAAAAGATGTCCGGAGAGAACATCCGGACACGGTAAAAATGAAATTTGACAGCGGGAAAGGAACGGCAGGATGTTTCGTCTTTGGGGAAAAATGATGAAGGAAAACCGGATGCTTAGGGATATTGTGATCAGCAACGGTGATTATACAATGTCGAGAACGGCGATGGTGTTTGACGCGATCGACCAGATTTGCTATGCCTTTGATCTGGGGCATCCGGTCTGGCTGGATAAGACGATCGAGGAGTTCAAACGCCACGATAAGGCGCGTTTTACCCAGGACAACTTTATCGAGAGCATCGATTTCGATTATCTGGAGATACAGGTGCTGGAAGAATAAAGGGCAGGCAGCCGTTACAAAAAGACAAAGACCGGGAGGGGCGAGATGGCACAGGCGATAACGGATGTGAAAACATTTCTGGAAGACGCCAGACAGGCAGTGGTGGAGCTGGCGGAGTTTGAAAAACAGGAGGAGACGCTTGCTCAGGAAGAGAAAAAGCGTCTGCGCGTGCTGGAGACGGAGCGGAAAGCGGTGGCGGATGCCGTGAATTCGACCGTGAAAAAGCGCCGGGATGAGATTGAAAAAAGCTATGACGATGAGCTTGGGAAGCTGCAGGATAAGCTGAAACGCACGCGGACACGCCGCGAAAAGGCGAAAAACCAGGGCATCAAGGAGCGGATTAAGGAAGAAACGCAGGAGCTTCACGCGCACAACCGGGAGCTTACGGTGCGGATGCGGACGCTGTTCCAGTCGGATCGTGTTCCATTTGTCTGCAAAAGCCCACTGTACTATGCACTGTATTTTCCGAGGGGATTCAAAGAATTTCTGACGGTGTTGATTACCTTTGCGATCTGTTTCCTGTTGATCCCGTGCGGCATCTACAAGCTGCTTCCAGAACAGAAGACTTTATATCTGGCGCTGATCTACGGCGTGGATGTGGTTGTTTTTGGTGGACTGTATATCCTGATTGGAAACTGGACGAAGGATCGCCACCTGGCGGCGCTGCAGGAAGGGCGTTCGATCCGCAGCCTGATCGTGGCGAACAACCGAAAGATCGCGGTGATCACCTCCTCGATCCGCCGGGATCGCAGCGAAGCGCTCTACGATCTGGAAAAATACGACGATGAGATCTCCCAGATGGAGCAGGATCTGGAGGAGACGGCGAAGAAGAAAAAGGACGCATTAAACACCTTCGAAAATGTGACAAAAACCATCCTGACCGATGAGATCACCAGCAACAGCCGTGCAAAGCTCGAACAACTCAAAGAAGGCCATCAGGAGGTCGAGAGCCGCCTGCACTATACCGAGACGGTAATCAAGGAAAAGAGAATCTTTATCACAGATACCTACGAGTGCTACTTAGGCAAGGAATTTCTGAATCCAGAAAAGTTGGACGCGCTAAAACATATTCTGGATAACAGCACAGCCGTTAATTTAAGCGAGGTCATCGCAGAGTACCGCGAACGCGGCGGAAAGTAAACTGTGGAAATTATTTCATAAAAATAGATAATTAGATATAGGAACAACCAGAAAAAAGATGTGACACCGGGCGCTGTAAAGCTGCCTTCTGTCACATCTTTTTTCGTCCGTGTATATATCCTTCAATTTTCGCATAATTTCCTGCCACCCCGCCTATAATAAAGGTAAAACAACCCCTGTCCAACAGGCAGGGAGAAAACAGGACGGTGTGGGAGATGAACAGACGGGGACGCAGCCGGTTCGGTGGTAGTCCGGAGATATATTACTACAATTCAGCCCGCCGGGACGCGGTGGGAGAGCTGGCAGGGCAGTTAAGTGGGCTGATTCAGGAAGAAATGACCCGAAGGCATAAAAAGAAACTGGTTTTCCTCTGCATCGGCACGGATCGCTCGACCGGAGACAGTCTGGGACCGTTGATCGGATATAAACTCAAACAGGAACGGCGGCGCGGTACGCTGGTATTCGGAACACTTGATCGCCCCGTGCACGCGATGAACCTGGAACATTACGTGCAGGTTTTAAAAAATGGCTACCCGGATGCGCTGGTGGTGGCGGTCGATGCCTCGGTTGGCGATGAAAGCCACGTCGGCTATGTCACGTTAGGGCGCGGGTCTTTAAAGCCGGGGCTTGGCGTCTGCAAGGAGCTTCACGCGGTCGGAGATCTCTTTATCACCGGGATCGTGGCGGGCTGCAGCCATTACGATCCGATGATGCTGCAGAGTATCCGCCTGGCACTCGTCATGCAGCTGGCAGACTGCATCAGCGCGGGGATCGGGCTTGTCGAAAATTTTTGCCTGGATGCTGCCTCCGTTTGACAAATTTTGCATGCAATCGGCGTTATGATAGGCGGAAAGAAATTCATCATACTCCTGAAATTACGGAAAATCATGTTACTGTATTTGAGCAGGTATTTTCAGCACTGAAAATGCTGCGCGGTGCAGCAATCAAATCATGGAAGCAAGTACAGACCCGGTTTCAGGAGAATCTATCATAGCGGGGTGAACATATGGGAGAATATTCTGGTTCCCGCGCAGAACTGCCGAAAAATATCCGGCAGATCGGCGAGCGGGATGAGGTGGTCCGGTTGTATGTGGAGGATTATGTAAACACGTATTTGAAACAGGTATATCCATCCGGCGGACCGGGGCTCCGGGTCGGGCTGTTGCTCGGAAATTCGGATCCACAGCAGGAGGTTCCGTGCCTCTTTGTGGACGGGGCGCTGGAGATGGAGGAGGTTGTGCCGTCCGGGGAGAAGATTGTCTTTTCGGAGGCGGCATGGAAAAAGGCATACCAGCGGATGGAGGAGACATTTCCCAAAAAGACCGTGCAGGGGTGGTTTATCTGCGGCGCGCCGGGGTGTATGTTAAGTCCCCTGACCTACTGGCGGCTGCACAAGCAGTATTTCGGTGGGAAAAACCAGCTCATGTACATAAACAGCGGTGTGGACGGTGAGGCGGCATACTATGTGATGTCGGAGGACGGGTTTTACCGTTTGAAAGGATATCATATATACTACGAGAAAAACCAGATGATGCAGGACTATATGATTCTGCGGAAGGACGCCCGCCGGGTGGAGACAGGCACCGGCGATCGGGTGATCCGCGATTTCCGTAACCGGATGGAAGAGCGGCAGCAGGAGGCGGCGTCGCGTTACGGGACGATCCGGGCGCTGGGGACGCTGTGCGGCGTGCTTTCGGTCGCGGTGCTTGCCGGTGGCGTGGTGCTTTTCGGCAATTACCAGAAAATGCGCGAGATGGAGAGTGTGCTGGTATCCGTCCTCCCGGATGGTGTGCGGGGCACTGCGGACGGGAAAGAGGCGGTCACGGTGGAACAGCTCCGCGGCAGTGTGACGCCGCTTGAGAGCGGCGATGTGGATGCAGACGGAACAACAGCGGAAAACGGAGGACAGGCGCATAAATGGACACTTGAGAGCGCGGCGGATGGAGATACAGAGGGCACTGCCATAGCAGGCAGACAGAATGGACAGGCTTCCGGCGGGCAGAGCGAAGAGGACGGAAAAATGGCGGAGACGAAAGCCCCGTACATTTTGCCGGAGCCGGAGGCACAGCGCGACCTGCCGAATCCGGGCGGCAATTCGACGGCGGGACAGGACTATCCGGTCACAAACTTGAAGCCCGGCGGCACGTACACGGTCGGGGACGGGGAGACGCTCTATGGGATCTGTTTTAAGCTTTATGGCAATATCCGTCATCTGGACGATATCCTTGCGGTCAACCATCTGACCGATGAAAACCGCATTATCGCAGGGCAGACGCTGGTGCTGCCGGATGTGTCCGGAGAATAGCAAAAAGATAATGCCAAACCATCTAAAATAGTGTATAATCAAGATGGCAGTCCAGCTACAGGAGATAAAAAAATGAGTGAGATGAACCCGATTGAACGGGAACAGAAGAAAAAGCAGCTGAGAGGGCGTGTGATCGACACCGCCACGCAGGACATGTTTCCCCGCCGGGGCATAAGCCACGGGGAAAATGAGGAAGAGGTGGCGGAGAAAGCCGAGCGCCATTCCAGACGGAAACGTCTCCGCAGGGTGCTGACGGCGGTGTTAATCGCGGCGCTTTTGGCGGCTGGTTTTATGTATTATAAAGATAACCATGCCTACACGGACTATACGGTGGCGTGGGAAAAAGAGATTGCGGCGAGTGAGAGCAGCACGACGGAATTTGTCCCGTTTGGGGAAAATGTCCTGAAATACACGAAGGACGGAGCTTCCTATCTGGACAAGTCCGGCAAGGCGGTCTGGTCGATGAGTTATGAGCTGAAATCACCGATCTGCTATGTCAACGGCGATTATGCCGTGATCGGGGACCAGCAGGGCAATGATATTTATATTGTGGACAAGACCGGAAGCCAGGGACAGGCGACGACGCTTCTGCCGATCCTGCGCGTCAGCGTATCGGCATACGGCATCGTGGCGGCGCTGGTGGAGGACAGCAATGCTTCGTATGTGACCTTTTTCAAGAAAGACGGCAGCGAGCTTGACTGGGCGATCAAGACGGTTATGTCGGGAAATGGTTACCTGATGGACGTTTCCTTATCGCCGGATGGTACGCAGGTCATGCTTTCCGACCTGTATCTGCAGGACGGGGCACTCAAAAACCGGATTGTATTTTACAATTTCTCCGAATATGGAAAGAATTATCCAGACCGTCTGGTCGGAGGTTTTGATGAGCTGGGAGACAGCATCTGTCCGCGCGTCCGGTTTCTCGACGAGGATCACGCGTGTGCATTTGCGGATGATCAGGTGGCATTTTTCTCTTTGGAAAATGTAACAAGCCCGGCGCTGGTGCGCCAGGCGGAGATCGACGGGGAAGTCCGCGGCGTGGCATGGTCGAAGGACTATGTGGCGGTCATCTCGGACAACACCGAGGGCGGAAGTGAGAGCCGTTTGAGCATGTTTAAATCCGATGGAACCGCTATGGGTACGGCAGATTTCTCGTATTCGTGGCGTAACATAAATATACAGGGCGATTTCGTCATCCTAAATAACGAAAATTCCTGTCGGGTCTACAGTCTGTCCGGTAAGGAGCGGTTTGCCGGGGAGTTTGATTTCTCTGTGGCGCAGGTAACACACGGCCGCGCGTTCAATTCACTGATTATCAGCGGCGGCGATCGGATGCGCGAGATCCGCCTCAAATAACACACGTTTAGTTTTTAAAATTAAGATACATAGCAGGAGGTTACTTATGAATCAGATTGACACATTATCCGTAAACGCGATCCGGATTTTATCCGCAGACGCAATCCAGAAGGCAAATTCCGGTCATCCGGGACTTCCGCTGGGATGTGCAGCAGCGGCTTATGAACTGTGGGCACATCATATGAACCATAACCCAGCCAACCCGAAGTGGGAGAACAGAGACCGTTTCATCTTATCCGGCGGTCATGGTTCCATGCTGCTGTACTCTCTGCTGCATCTGTTTGGCTACGGAAATCTTTCCAAAGAAGATCTGATGAACTTCCGCCAGTTAGATTCCAAGACTCCGGGACATCCGGAATATGGTCATACCGTTGGCGTTGAGGCAACGACCGGTCCGCTGGGCGCAGGTATGGGTATGGCAGTCGGCATGGCGATGGCTGAGGCACATCTGGAAAGCGTATTCAACAAAGAAAATTATCCGGTAGTTGACCATTACACCTATGTATTGGGCGGCGACGGATGTATGATGGAAGGCATTTCCTCTGAGGCATTCTCTCTGGCAGGTACCCTGGGACTTTCCAAGCTGATTGTTCTCTATGATTCCAACCGCATCTCCATCGAGGGAAGCACCGACATCGCATTCCGTGAGAATGTACAGGAGCGTATGCAGGCATTTGGTTTCCAGACGATCACTGTAGAAGATGGCAATGATATCGACGCGATCGGCAAGGCGATCGAGGCTGCAAAGGCAGATACCGAGCATCCGTCCTTTATCACCATCAAGACGCAGATCGGCTTCGGCTGCCCGGCAAAACAGGGCAAGGCGAGCGCACACGGCGAGCCGCTGGGCGTGGAGAATGTGGAAGCACTCAGAAAGAACTTAAACTGGCCGAGCGAAGAGCCGTTCTTCGTACCGGAAGAGGTATACAAAAACTACTCCGAGATCGCAGAGCAGAAGGCAGAGGTAGAAGCTGCATGGAACGTGATGTTTGCCGCTTACTGCGAGGAATATCCGGAGATGGAAGCGTTGTGGAACCAGTACCACGACGAGCACGCAGCAGAGAAATTTGCAGATGATGCGGATTTCTGGGCAAAGGGCGAGAAGCCGGAGGCAACCAGAGCGTTATCCGGAAAAGTCCTGAATTACATGAAGGACAAGCTGCCGAACCTGATCGGCGGTTCTGCTGACCTTGCTCCGTCCAACAAGACAGCCATGAAGGATGCGGGCGACTTCTCCAAGGAGGACAGAGCTGGACGTAACCTGCACTTCGGTGTCCGCGAACTTGCGATGGCAGCGATCGGAAATGGCATCATGCTGCACGGCGGTCTGCGTGCGTATGTATCGACCTTCTTTGTATTCAGTGATTACTGCAAACCGATGGCAAGACTGTCTGCACTGATGGGCGTGCCGCTGACCTATGTATTTACGCATGACAGCATCGGCGTTGGCGAGGATGGACCGACCCATGAGCCGATCGAGCAGATGGCAGCGCTGCGTGCGATGCCGAACTTCCATGTATTCCGCCCGTGCGATGCGACCGAGACAGAGGCAGCTTGGTACAGTGCTGTTACTTCCGAGCACACACCGACCGCACTGGTGCTGACCAGACAGAATCTGGAGCCGATGGCAGGCAGCAGCCGTGAGGCATTAAAGGGCGGCTACATCATCGACGACTGCGAGGGCACACCGGAGTTAATTCTGATTGCCAGCGGTTCCGAGGTAGCCCTGGCGGTTCATGCAAAAGAGACTCTGGCAGCAGAAGGTCAGAAAGTCCGCGTTGTCTCCATGCCGTGTATGGATCTGTTCGAGGAGCAGAGCGAGGAGTACAAGGAGTCCGTACTTCCGAGAGAAGTACGCCGTCGTGTAGCAGTAGAGGCGCTTGGAAGCTTCGGCTGGGACAAGTACACCGGCTTAGACGGCAAGATCATCGCGATGGAAAGTTTCGGCGCCAGCGCACCGGCAGGGCTTCTGTTCAAGAAGTTCGGCTTTACCGTTGAGCATGTGGTAGAGGTGGCTAAGAGCCTGAAATAATGCTGATTTTGAAAGAAAAATAAGATAAAAGACAGGCACCTGTCTGTCGGCAGAAAAGAATGCGGTACCGCTTAAGCAGAAATGCGCCTTTCTCCGGCAGGCAGGTGTATTTTGCTTTCCAAACCTTGCAAAACGGGGATGCATTGCGTATAATAAGAGCCAGCGCAGAAAAAAGATGAGGGCATAGAAGAAAGGCTGCCAGTGCAGCCGTAAGGGAAGGGATCCAGACATGGAAAAAAAATGTATTGGGATAGACGTCGGCGGAACGACGGTTAAGATTGGTATTTTTGAGACGGACGGAACGCTTGTTTATAAGTGGGAGGTTCCGAGCCGCAAGGAAGAGAATGGGGCGTACATTCTTCCGGATGTAGCCGCTTCGATCAGGAAGAAATTGAACGAGCGGGGAATCCCGATGGACGCCGTGATCGGTGCAGGTATGGGATTCCCGGGTCCGGTGCAGCCGGACGGCTATGTGGAGGTCTGCGTCAACTTGGGATGGCGCGATCTGAACCCGCAGAAGATTTTGAGTGAGTTATTAGATGGAATGCCGGTCCGCTCCGGTAATGATGCTAATGTGGCGGCGCTCGGCGAGATGTGGCAGGGCGGCGGCAAGGGCTGCCATGATATCGTGATGGTGACGCTGGGAACCGGTGTCGGCGGCGGCGTGGTACACGATCAGAAGATCGTTGCAGGACGCCACGGACTGGGCGGTGAGATCGGTCATATCCATATCCGCGAGGGCGAGAAAGAAACCTGCAACTGCGGCGGACACGGCTGTCTGGAACAGGTAGCGTCCGCGACCGGTATCGCCAGGGAAGCGAGGCGGAAGATGGCGGCAAAGCCGGATGCGTCGGTGATGCGTGCCTACGGTGATGCGATCACCGCAAAAGATGTGCTGGATGCGGCAAAAGCCGGGGATGCACTGGCGCTGGAGGTTATGGACACCGTGTGCTATTATCTCGGATGGGCGCTGGCGACTATTTCGATGACCGTGGATCCGGAGATTTTTGTCATCGGAGGCGGCGTGTCAAAGGCGGGGACTTTTTTAACGGATTGGATTGACCGCTATTACCGTGAATTGACCCCGATCTCTGAGAATAAGGGCGAGGTTCGCCTGGCAACATTGGGAAATGACGCAGGTATCTATGGGGCGGCGAGACTGATCTTAGATTAGGCGCCTTGTTTTGAGTGACAGAGTGCAGGGTAAAGGGTCTGGACGTTTGAAGGAAATAGAGATAGAAAAGCGTTCAGATATGCCGAAAATATGCTGTAGACAAGAGGAGACCCCGGAGCGGTCAAGCATCCGGGGCAATTATGAAAAATCTATGTGCAAAATCACTATAAAACAAATTTGAAAAGTGAAATCTTTTATGCTTTTAGTATAAAAATAAGATATGAATAAAATATGAACACCGTGTAAACAGATTATGAAAATTGGAGATTTTGTACAAAAAAGTTTCACGAATCAGAGGTTTCTCTATCAAAACAGAGGATAGAAAGAAAAATGGCAGAATTTGCAGCGCACGGTGCGAATCAGGAGGAAAAAATGGCAGCAGAAAAAGCAAAGAAAACGATTGTAA
>ENA-OWRC01003293-OWRC01003293.1-human-gut-metagenome-genome-assembly--contig:-NODE-3293-length-10729-cov-2.537006_pt1 | contig 10729 bp, 7 predicted proteins | sample MGYA00248268_ERZ651895 | MGnify/ENA primary metagenome ERZ651895 (study PRJEB26924, sample SAMEA4378242) | human gut metagenome | biome: human gut; feature: human-associated habitat; material: faeces...
ATAAAAAACATCCCACTCAACCAATGGTATGTGTACTTTTTAATAATAATAATTTACACTTAAATTGAAGGAGGTAAAAGTTATGGATCAGATTAAAATTGGAAAATTTATAGCTGAAAGTAGGAAAAAGAATAATTTGACTCAAATGCAACTTGCAGAAAAGTTAAATATTACAGATAGGGCTATATCTAAATGGGAAAATGGAAAAGCAATGCCTGATTCATCAATTATGCTAGATTTATGTAATGAACTTAAAATAAGTGTAAATGAATTATTAAGTGGGGAGATGATTGATATGAATAATTATAATGAGATAGCAGAAAAAAATTTGTTAGAAATGGCAAAAAAGGAAGAAATGCAAAATAAAAAACTAATGATGTATGAAAATGTTATTGGTTTTGGCTCAACAATATCTTTTTTAACACTAATTTTTGTTACATCATTTTTAATAGAGAATAATATAGCAAGAATATTGTTGTTTATATTAGCATTCGTTCTTTTAATAATAGGTGTTTCATTTGCATTAAAAATAGAAACAGAAACAGGTTATTATGAATGTCAAAATGCCATAATAAATATGTGCCAAAATACAGTAAAGTATATTTTGCAATGCACTTTGGAACTACAAGATATATGAAATGTCCAAAATGTAATGAGAAAAGTTGGCAAAGAAAAGTTTTAAGTAAATAAAAAATTACAAGTTATAGAGATAATTATAAGAGCCCATCGGCTCTTATTTTTTTGCTTTAAATCCTGTTCACTCACAAACTTTTTCTTATTGAAACTATTAAAGCTTGTTCACTCTAAATAATTTGTTGTATTAAGAATAGCGTTGTTATAGATCCCGCATGTGGAACGGGTGGCTTTCTATCTGAAGCAAGGTTTTATTTATGGCGCTGTAAAGAATGTAACTTCGAATTTCATGAGCGCTTCAGCATTATATTAAATAAGTATTTAAGTTCCGAGACAAAAGATCTTAAAGAAATGTGTCCATTTTGTGCAGAATTAAAAGAAAGACAAGATAATATCTCTTTTGAAGATTTAATGAATGAGTGGGACTACCTTAATAATCTTATTCTAGGAGATCCAGATAGAATCACAAATAGTACGAAATTAAGATTTTGGTGGATTTGTAAGAACAATCCAGAGCATCGTTATAGAATGGCTATCGTAGATAAGATTGCAAATATAAAACGATCTATCGAGCCATGCATGTTTTGTAAAGGGCGTAGACGAAAAAGAGAACATTTTGTCCCTTATAGGAAAATTTAAAAACAGGTTCAAATTTAAACTTGTTTTTTATCATAGATTTTTATAAAGTACATTATTTTAAAAGATTGTATTTTTAGTTTTCAAGTAGATAATGTACAGAATTTTAGTATGCGAAAGATCTAGTTTTCACGGGAATAAAGTACATTATTTCGAGAAAATTTTTTTCCAGTTAACCTATATAACCCCTATAACATCTTTCCGAAAAACTATAATTTTCTTGAAAAATATATCTGGCTATGCTATACTACTAGTATAGAAAGATTTGGAGAAAAACATGAAACGCGAGATCTTATTAGAACGGATTGATAAACTCAAACAAGTCATGCCCTGGTATGTATTGGAATATTATCAATCAAAATTAGCCGTTCCATACAGTTTTACGACCTTGTACGAATACTTAAAGGAATACGATCGATTTTTCACCTGGGTCTTGGAATCTGGTATATCAGATGCTGACACCATGGCTAATATCCCTTTAGAGGTTCTAGAGCACATGACCAAGAAAGACATGGAATCCTTTATTCTTTACTTACGTGAACGTCCTCTGCTCAATGCCAATACGACAAAAAACGGGGTTTCCCAAACAACCATTAACCGTACCCTTTCTGCACTTTCTAGTCTTTATAAGTATTTGACTGAGGAAGTTGAAAACGAGCAAGGGGAACCTTATTTCTACCGTAATGTCATGAAGAAGGTTGCAACCAAGAAAAAGAAAGAAACCTTAGCTGCTCGGGCTGAAAATATCAAGCAAAAGCTCTTTTTAGGTGATGAGACAGAAGGTTTCCTGAACTATATCGACCAGGAATACCCTCAAACACTTTCAAATCGCGCCTTATCCTCCTTTAATAAGAATAAAGAGCGAGATTTAGCCATTATCGCACTTCTTCTTGCCTCTGGTGTCCGTCTCTCTGAAGCAGTTAACCTAGATCTTCGAGATCTCAACCTTAAGATGATGGTGATTGACGTTACTCGAAAAGGTGGAAAACGAGACTCTGTCAATGTTGCTGCCTTTGCTAAGCCTTATCTGGAGCAATATCTTGCTATCCGAGACAAACGTTACAAGGCAGAAAAGACTGATACAGCTCTCTTTCTGACCTTGTATCGAGGTGTTCCAAACCGGATCGATGCTTCTAGCGTGGAAAAGATGGTCGCCAAGTATTCAGAAGACTTCAAAATCCGCGTGACCCCCCACAAACTAAGACATACTCTTGCTACCCGTCTCTATGATGCCACCAAATCCCAAGTTTTGGTCAGCCATCAGCTAGGACATGCCAGCACACAAGTAACAGACTTGTATACCCATATCGTTAATGACGAACAGAAAAATGCCTTGGATAGTTTGTGATATTACATAACGTAAATTATGTAAATGATTTTTATATGGAATCTTACGCTCTTTTATTCTTTCTATAAAAATTCGATCCAATAATTACGGTGTGGCTCAATAATAACTGGCTTTCCCCAAAATGATTTTAGATAGGCCAAGTTTGCAGGAGTGACAGGTCTTTTTTCACTATTGAACTTCTCTGCACTCTCTTTCGTTAAAAAGCATTTAACTGCTTCATATGGTGTACCATCGCTCGCTATTCGATCAATTCCTAAATAAGCAATTTCATCACCGGCCTTCGGAAAATCTGTAAATAGTTTACCAATAAAATAAACCGTCTTATCTTTCATTAATTCATAAGCTTTACTATTTTCTAGTCTGTTATTCGCTGCAGCGTACATAATACAAAAACTATCCACGATATCTTTCAAAGGCATTAATTCTTCTTTGCTGACTATAATTTCGTCGGGAGCAAGTCCACCAATGATTAAGTTTTGATAATGAGGTTGCTGAATGATATTATCTAAAGCCATTCCTAATGGTAGTTGGACAGCTTGATAGCCTAATGGTTCTAGCTCTTGCTTTTTCTGGTCAAGGTGTTCCTGTGTAATACTGATATTCAAATTATATGGTCTAGAAGGTTGTTCCTTCCTAAAAAAAGCCACTACGATACGATCTAACTGTTCAAATAGACCAAGATTTTCTACTGGAACCTTCATCATTGAATTTGATCCCCTTTTTGTTTCAGATTTCCTCTATATTCTACACTCATTATTTTTGAATATCAAGTTTAAGATAAAAGATATCCATTAAACATGGATATCTTTTACTTTATTCCACCACAGCCTCAGCAATTTCTTCTGCAGTGATTCCTGCGAAGTAGCGACCTAGGTTAATAGTTTGAAGGGCTTTGAGAACGTCTTCGCGTTCGTATTTGACACCACGAAGGACATCTTCTACTGCTGCTACGTCTTCGATACCGAAGAAGTCTCCATAGATCTTGATGTCTTGGATTTTTGATTCAATAACGTTAGCGAAGATTTCAACCTTACCGCTAGGGAATTTAGTGCCACGACGGACATTGTATTCAGGAGACTTTCCATAGTTCCAATCCCAGGTACCGAACTTGGTTTCCTTGATCCGGTTGATTTCAGCCAATTCTTCATCCGAGAAGACATATTCTGTCATCTCAGGGTATTCTTTCTTCATGTAGTCCAAAAGCAAGTCACGGAACTCTTCAACCGTGATTTTTTCTGGCAACTCGTCGATAATATTGGTGACACGAGCACGAACTGATTTAACCCCTTTAGACTCAAACTTGTCTTTAGATACCTTGAGAGCATTGGCAAGGACTGACAAATCAACGTCAAAGAGAAGGCAACCATGGTGCATGATCCGACCATTGATATAAGCTTGGGCATTTCCACAGAATTTCTTGCCATCAATCTCTAAGTCGTTACGACCCGTGAATTCAGCCTTAACCCCAAGTTGAGCCAAGGTGTTGATCACAGGAGTTGAGAAGCTCTTGAAGTCAAAGGCCTTGTTTTCATCTTCTTTTGAAATGATGGTGTAGTTGAGGTTGTTCAAATCGTGATAAACAGCCCCACCACCACTGATCCGGCGAACGACTTCAATACCATGCTCCCGAACGTAGTCACGGTTAATTTCTTCGATAGTATTTTGGTGACGACCAACGATGATTGATGGTTTGTTAATCCAGAGAAGGAAGATTTGATCCTCATCCAATAGATGCTTAAAGGCATACTCTTCTAAAGCAATATTAAAAGCAGTATCATTTGAATAATTAATAATGTATTTCATAGTAATTCCAAAAATTCTTTTTATTAATCCTACTCATAGTATGATGAGTGCCAGACAGAAATAGTTAAATTGTACTTGAATTTTCTGAAGTAGTAAAAAGAAATGTAACGAGTTATCGTTACATTTCTCGGAAAAATTGAGACAAAAGGCTCAATTTTTAGGCATGGAACTCTTAAGAGGTCGCTGCCGTCCGTACTACTTTAAGAAAATTTAGTTGAAAGAATAATATTATTTCTTCTTAGGTGAGTGAACTGCCAATCCAAGTACATCCGCAAAAGCTTCGTACATCACTTCTGAGAAGGTTGGGTGACCATGAATGGTCTTGAGCATTTCTTCTACAGTGATTTCCATCTCAATGATGGTAGAAGCTTCGTTGATCAATTCAGCTGCTGCTGGACCAATGATGTGAACCCCAAGAACTTCACCATATTTCTTGTCTGCAATGACTTTAACGAATCCTTGAGCCGCATCTGATGCAATGGCACGTCCGTTCGCCGCAAAGTTAAATTTACCGATTTGAACATCGTATTTCTCACGAGCTTGTTCTTCGGTCAAACCAACAGCCGCAACTTCTGGAAGGGTGTAGATGGCTGCAGGAGTCAAGTTCAATTTGGCAACAGCATGATTTCCTTTAAGAGCATTTTCGGCCGCTACTTCACCCATACGGAAGGCAGCGTGAGCCAACATCTTGGTACCGTTGATATCACCTGGCGCATAGATACCTGGAACAGACGTTTCCATGTATTCATTAACCTTGATCCGTCCACGATCCAATTCAAACTCAACTTCACCGATTCCTTCAAGATCTGGAACACGGCCGATTGATAGAAGGGCTTTGTTTGCGATGATATCATCTTTTCCTTCAACCTTGATACGGAGTTTGCCATCTTCTTCAATGATTTCTTGCAGTTTGGTATCAGTCAAGATGGTCATACCCTTGCGTTCAAGGATCAAACGAAGGTTCTTAGATACTTCCGCATCCATAGCTGGAACGATGCGGTCCATCATTTCGATAACCGTAACTTTTGAACCAAAGGTCATGAAGGCTTGACCAAGTTCGATACCAACAACCCCACCACCGATGATCACGAGGCTTTCTGGGACTTCATTCATTTCAAGAATATCGTCACTGGTCATGACAAGGGATGATTCCATACCAGGAACGTTAATCTTGCTGACTTTTGAACCACCAGCAAGGATGATTTTCTTCGTTTCAAGCAATTCAGAACCATTGACCAAGACATTCTTATCTTTGGTGATGGTACCGATTCCTTTATGAACATCCACTCCGTAGCTACGAAGAAGTCCCGCAACCCCACCAACAAGGGTATTTACGACCTTGTTCTTGGTTTCAAGAACCTTGTCCATATCCACTGTGAAGTTAGGGTTTTCAATTACGATACCACGATTTGCAGCATGGCCGATATTTTCGATAATTTCAGCGTTGTGGAGGTAAGTTTTAGTTGGGATACATCCGCGGTTCAAGCACGTTCCACCAAGTTCAGATTTCTCAACAAGAGCAACCTTTCCACCTAATTGAGCTGCCTTAATAGCAGATACGTAACCAGCAGGACCCCCACCGATCACTACGATATCATAAGCGTCATCGCTCTTATTGTCATCGTTTGAAGCACTTGCTGCAGCTGGTGCTGGGCTTGCTTCTGGTGCAGCAGCTCCGGCTGTTGGGATATTTTCCCCTTCTTCACCAAGATAACCGATTACTTCTGTTACAGGAACAGTCTCGCCGTCTCCTTTCAAGATAGCAATCAAGTAACCATCTTCTTCAGCTTCCAATTCCATGCTGACTTTGTCTGTCATGATTTCAAGGAGAACTTCTCCTTCTTTTACAAATTCGCCGACTTTTTTATTCCACTGAACGATTTGTCCTTCGGTCATATCTACGCCGGCTTTTGGCATAATTACTTCTAAGGCCATTTTATTTCCCTCTTTTTCTTGTTTCTATTCTCTCTCGTTGATTAGACCAACATTGAAATCGGGTCTTCAATCAAGGCTTTCAAGTCTTTCATGAATTTGGCACCAGCCATCCCATCGACAACACGGTGGTCAATGGTCAAGCCCAAGCTCATGATTGGACGAATGACAATTTCACCATTCACAACAACTGGTTTTTCAACCGTTGCACTAACTCCAAGGATGGCAGAGTTTGGTTGGTTGATAATCGGTCCAAATGATTGAACGCCAAACATTCCTAAGTTACTGATGGTAAAGGTAGAGTTTTGCAATTCACTTGGAGCAAGCTTACCATCCAAGGTACGTCCGATAACGTCCTTAAAGGCTACGACCAACTCAGACAAGGTCATCTTTTCAGCATTGTAGACAACTGGTGTCATAAGACCATTATCCATACCAACAGCCATCGCAAGATTAACGTAGTTGTGGGTGATAATTGTTTTACCATCTTCTGTCAATGAAGCGTTGATATATGGATGTTTCATAAGAGTTTTGACAACCGCAAGTGAAAGCAAATCTGTTACAGTGACTTTCTTGCCAGTGGCTTCCATGATTGGATCCAATACCTTCTTACGAAGCGCCAACATTTGAGACATATCGACGTCATAGTTCAATGTAAAGGTTGGTGCAGTCAAGTAAGATTCCACCATCCGTTGTGCAATCACTTTACGCATTGGTGTCATCGGAATCCGCTCGATCTCACCATAAGGTGTCACGTTATCTGGAACTTCTTCCACTTTCTCAATTTGAGCAGGTGATTTAATCGTATCGTTTTCGATATTTTCAGGAAGGAAGGCTAAAACATCCTTCTTCATAATCTTACCACGATGACCAGTTCCTTGGATTTCTTGCCAAGCAATATTATGCTCTAGTGCAATTCGTTTTGCAAGTGGTGAAATGCGAACCACATTTGTGTCTTTATATGTTTCCACGTCTTCTTTGTGGACACGACCGTTTGCGCCTGAACCAGAAACATCATAGAGGTTGATCCCAAGATCATCCGCTAATTTTCTAGCCGCAGGAGTCGCTCTTAGCTTATCATCAGCCATGACCTCTCCTATTCTATTATAAGATACTAAGGGCGTCAAAAGTCTCAGTGAAAATAGGAAACTTGACGAAGAAACTTTAGTTTCTAGGAAAGTTTCTCTTTTTCACCCAGACTTTAGCCCGTGCTCTAATCTAAGATATTAAGGACGCAGAGAACTTTGCATCGATAGATACAAAGTTTCTTCGTCTGAATTATTACTAGTTACATAATTTATTTTATGTATTATTCTTTGTTGTAGGTTTTACGAATGGCATCTTTGATGCTTTCAACTGTTGGAATCATTGCATTTTCAAGGTTTTGTGCGTAAGGCATTGGCACATCTTCCCCCGCACAACGACGGATAGGTGCATCCAAGTAATCAAATGCTTCTGATTCAGAAATGATAGCTGAAATTTCACCGATATATCCACTTGTTTTGTGGGCGTCATTGACAAGGACGACTTTTCCTGTCTTCTTAACAGAATTAATGATGATTTCTTTATCAAGTGGAACCAAGGTACGTGGGTCTACTACTTCTACTGAAATGCCTTCTTCAGCTAATTCTTCAGCTGCCTGAATAACCCGACGAAGCATTTTCCCGTAGGTTACGACAGTGACATCAGTTCCTTCGCGTTTGATTTCTCCGACACCAAGCGGAATCGTATAGTCCGGATCAACTGGCACTTCCCCTTTTTGGTTGAATTCTGATTTGTACTCAAGAATGATAACGGGGTTGTTGTCGCGAATAGAAGACTTAAGCAGTCCCTTCATATCCGCTGGCGTACCAGGAGCAACAACTTTCAAACCAGGAATATGGGTAAACCATGATTCCAAAGATTGGGAGTGTTGGGCTGCAGATCCAACTCCATTCCCAGCAGCACAGCGAATGGTCATCGGCACTTGACCTTTTCCACCAAACATGTAGCGAGTCTTAGCAGCTTGGTTGACGATAGCATCCATGGCAATCACCGAGAAATCCATGAAGGTCATATCAACGATTGGACGAAGTCCGGTCATGGCTGCACCAGCTGCTGCACCTGAAATCGCAGCCTCAGAAATCGGACAGTCACGGACACGTTCTGGACCAAACTCTTCCAGCATCCCTACAGAGGTTCCGAAGTCTCCACCAAAAACTCCGACATCTTCTCCCATCAACAATACATTTTCGTCGCGACGCATTTCCTCAGACATAGCAAGGATAATGGTATCGCGGAAAGACATTAATTTAGTTTCCATAATTCTCTACTCCCCCTTAGTCTGCGTAAATATCTTCGAAAGCTGATTCAAGTGGAGGGAATGGGCTTTCTTCCGCAAATTTCACTGAAGCTTCAACTGCTTCTTTTACTTCTTCTTGGATCTGATCCAATTCTTCTGCGCTCGCAATATCATTCTCGAGCAGATACTTACGAAGGTTTTCAATCGGATCTTTCTTCTTCCACTCTTCGACTTCTTCACGGGTCCGGTATTTACCAGGGTCAGATGAAGAGTGACCAAGCCAACGATAAGTGACACTTTCAATCAAGACAGGTCCTTTTCCAGAGCGGACGTGTTCAACAGCTTTTTGGAAGCCTTCATAGACATCAATAACGTTGTTCCCGTCAGGAATAAACATTCCAGGAATGCCGTATGCAGCACTACGCTCATGAATGTGCTGAATATTGGTCATTTTCTTGATATCAGCAGAGATTCCGTAACCGTTATTGATACAGTAGAAAATTACTGGCAGATTCCAGATCGAAGCCATATTGACCGCTTCGTGGAAGACACCTTCGTTGGTTGCACCATCGCCAAAGAAGCAGACGACAATCTTACCAGTCTTATGCATTTGTTGAGTAAGGGCAGCCCCTACTGCAATTCCCATACCGCCACCGACGATACCGTTGGCACCGAGGTTCCCGGCATCAAGGTCGGCAATATGCATAGAGCCACCCTTCCCTTTACAAGTACCAGTATATTTCCCTAGGATTTCTGCCATCATGCCATTCAAATCGATTCCTTTAGCAATGGCTTGTCCGTGTCCACGGTGGTTTGATGTCAGCAAATCATCGTCGTTTAAAGCCAACATTGCTCCTACGTTAGCCGCTTCTTCCCCAACAGAAAAGTGCGTCATTCCTGGCACTTTCCCTTTTTTTACTAACTGTGCAATTTTTAAGTCCATGCGACGGATTTCTTCCATTTTACGGAACATTTCCAATAAGAGACTTTTATCTAATGTTGCCATCATTTCGCCTTTCTTAGCATTTATTCATTCACTTTCATTCTAGCCAAAAATGAAAGCTCAGTCAAAAATAATGCTCAGAAAAATTCACAATCCTAAACACTATAATCATGGAAACTATAAGCTTTCAAAAGGAAATATTCAGTTTTTTCACAAACTTCTAGATTTTTCCATCTCATTCAATAGTCACATAAAAAACCGATAGGATCCTATCCTACCGGTCGTCATCTTATGATTGGCGTTGGCCAAAGTCATGAATCATTTGTTCCAATTCTTCACGACTAGGTGTTGTAAGCATATAGAGGTAATCTCCCTGAAGTTCCGCAAAGGCCGCTGGCATGTCTTTCTTGACACGGAATTGATCATGGTATTTAGCCAAAACTTCTTCTTCTGACAGAGCATAGGCTGCATTGGCACGACGAGAGGTTGCCAAGCAATAAAGGGGCTCAAACTCAGAAGCTGGGAAGGATTCTCCTGCTACGATGGCAGCATAACCACGGTACAAATCAATTGAGTGAGCATAGTTGTAGACGTCGATGGTAAAGCCACCTGCAGGACGATTATTGTACTCGATCGCAATATAGTCATCCCCATCGCGGAAGAACTCAATGTGGAAGAAACGTTCCTTCATACCAAAGGCTTTGACAATGGCTTCCCCGTATTGACGCAATTTTGGATCCATCTCTTTGAGGACATAATAAGAGTTGTCCATCTTGTAGAGCATCAAGTCAAGTGGTGTATAGGCATAGTCAAAAGTAGTTGAAAAGACAATGTTTCCATCTCGATCCACTAAACCATCAAAGGTACAGATTTCACTAGAAGTAACGAATTTTTCAAAGAAATACTCTGTATGTCCATCCCATTCAGCTTTGAAACGATTTACATCTTCTGGAGTTTCAATTTTAAAGGTCGCTGCTGCTCCTACTCCATTATCAGGCTTGGCAATCAACGGCAACCTAATCTTCTTCACTGCCTTATCGATGTCTTTTTCAGCTTTAACCACTGCACCAGGAACGACAGGAACTCCTGCTTTTTTGAAGAGTTTCTTCATTTCTGATTTAAACTTAGTTTTCTTTAAATCTTTTGGTTTGGC
>ENA-OWRC01003315-OWRC01003315.1-human-gut-metagenome-genome-assembly--contig:-NODE-3315-length-10646-cov-3.892173_pt1 | contig 10646 bp, 10 predicted proteins | sample MGYA00248268_ERZ651895 | MGnify/ENA primary metagenome ERZ651895 (study PRJEB26924, sample SAMEA4378242) | human gut metagenome | biome: human gut; feature: human-associated habitat; material: faeces...
CAATCGTTCTTCTTGCTGTGATTGGAATTGGTGGTTTTTACTTTGGATATGATATCGGAAGAATGGATCACGATGAGGAGAGGATTCGGGCAGAGCTGAAAAAGACGACTGCTGATTCAGAAATATCCATCCGCCCGGTTGCAAAGGGTGGTACTGGAAAAACGGAGATCGAAATCCTGACAGAATGTCTGGAGGATGCGAAGGACAGCCTGGAGAATCTGGAAAAATATAATGAACAGCTGCAGGCACTCGATGGAAAGACACCGGATACAGAAACCGTTGTTTTGATACAGGATCTGGATGATAAGAACGAAAAAGCATATGAAGTACTGAAAGATCTTACGGAAGACCCGGCGGGATACATCGTAGAAAAAGCGGCGGCGCGTGGCGAAGGTGATGAAGTCTGGGCAGATGACTGGGCAGCAGATATCCAGGTTGTAAAATGGCTGAAAGAGAACGACGGAAAGCGTCTTTACAAAGAGAATCAGGCATATATTTTAAAAACCCTTGCATTTCAGGAAAAGTAGTGCTATACTGTATGCAGTTACATAAGAAATCTGGCAGAAGAGTGGACGAAAGTTCACTCTTCTTTTTGCCAGTCATACAACCAAAATCGGACAGATTTTTGGAGCCTGATTAAGAAAGGAAGTTGCAGATTGTCAAAAAAAGAAGTATATGAACAGAAAACAGAAGAGATTCTGAACCCAATCGTGGAAAAGCATGGATTTGATCTCTGGGATGTAGAATATGTAAAAGAGGGCGGAAACTGGTACCTGCGTGCTTATATTGATAAGCCGGGAGGAATTATGGTCGATGACTGTGAGGTTGTAAGCCGGGAACTTTCAGACATTCTGGATGAGAAAGACTACATCGAAGATTCCTACATTCTGGAAGTGAGTTCCCCGGGACTTGGACGTCCGCTGAAAAAGGACAAAGATTTCCAAAGAAGCATCGGAAAAGAGATCGAAGTCCGCACTTTCCGTGCCATCGACAAACAGAAAGAATTCACAGGTATCTTAAAAGAATTCAACAAAGACAGCTTCACCATAGTGATAGAAGACAACGAAATGACGTTCCAGCGTTCCGAGACAGCACTGGTAAGACTGGCGTTTGATTTTTAAACATAATAGGAGGATAAAAGAAAATGAATAGCGAGTTGTTGGAAGCATTAAATGTACTGGAGAAAGAAAAAAACATCAGCAAGGATACCCTTCTGGAAGCAATCGAACAGTCCCTGCTTCAGGCATGTAAAAACCACTTTGGAAAAGCAGACAATGTAAAGGTATTTATTGATCCGGTAACCTGTGAGTTCAACGTGCACGCAGAAAAGACGGTTGTAGAGAAAGTAGAAGATCCGATCATGGAGATCAGCCTGGAAAACGCAAAACAGCTGAACTCCAAATATGAGCTTGGTGATATCGTAAACGTAGAGATCAAATCCAAAGAATTCGGACGTATCGCTACTATGAATGCCAAGAACGTGATCCTTCAGAAAATCCGTGAAGAGGAAAGAAAAGTACTTTTTGAGGAATATTATCAGAAAGAAAAGGATATCATTACCGGTATTGTTCAGCGTTATGTCGGCAGAAATGTCAGCGTAAACCTTGGTAAAGTAGATACTGTCCTGATGGAAAATGAAATGGTAAAAGGTGAAGTATTCCGCCCGACCGAGCGTATCAAGCTTTACGTTCTGGATGTAAAAGACTCACCGAAGGGACCGAAAGTTGTTGTATCACGTACCCATCCGGAGCTGGTAAAACGTCTGTTTGAGTCCGAAGTAACCGAAGTAAAAGATGGTACTGTAGAGATCAAGAGTATTGCAAGAGAAGCCGGAAGCAGAACAAAGATGGCAGTCTGGTCCAACAATCCGGATGTAGATCCGGTCGGAGCATGTGTCGGCATGAACGGTGTGCGTGTCAATACGATCGTAGAAGAACTGCGAGGAGAAAAGATCGATATCATCAACTGGGATGAAAACCCGGCAATCCTGATTGAAAATGCACTGAGTCCGGCAAAGGTTATCGCTGTTATGGCGGATCCGGATGAAAAGACTGCACTGGTAGTCGTTCCAGATTATCAGTTGTCTCTTGCAATTGGTAAAGAAGGACAGAATGCACGTCTTGCGGCTCGTCTGACCGGATTTAAGATCGATATCAAGAGTGAGACTCAGGCAAGAGAGTCTGGAGAACTGTATGACTATGATGACGAGGATGAGTACTACGACGAAGAGGAGTACAGTGAAGAAGGTGCTGTAGAGTCAGAAGAAACAGAGACTGAAGAAACAGAGGAAGTTTCAGAAGAAACTACTGTTGAAGAATAATCTATGAAGACAAAGAATAAAACACCTCTGCGCCAGTGTACCGGCTGCAGAGAAATGAAAAGTAAGAAAGAAATGATCCGTGTACTGAGAACTCCGGAGAATGAGATCGTGCTTGATGCAACAGGCAGAAAAAACGGAAGAGGTGCGTACGTATGTCTTTCCCAGGAATGTCTGGAAAAAGCCGTAAAAACCCGGGGACTGGAACGGTCACTGAAGACCGCAATACCGGATGAGGTCTATGAAGACCTGAAAAAGGAGTTAAACGATATTGAAAAACAACAATAAAGTTTTATCACTGCTGGGGCTTGCCACAAAAGCAGGTAAGATAGCCAGCGGAGAATTCTCCACAGAGAAATCTGTGAAGAGCGGAAAAGGTTTTCTGGTACTGGTTGCGGCAGACGCATCCGAAAATACAAAGAAAAAATTCCGTAATATGTGTGAGTTTTACGAAGTACCGGTATATTTCCTCGCGGATAAAGAGGAACTGGGAAAATTCTGCGGCAAGGAATTTCGTGCCAGTCTGGCGGTACAGGATGAGAACTTTGCGAAAGCAATGCTGAAAGAACTTGAGAAGATGGAACAGTAAATGTAAACAGTGTGATCCAGAATCAGCAAGATCCGAAGTCATTGACGTGAAGGAGGAATCAATGTGCCGAAGAGCAGAGAGCATGAACCTGCCAGAATAAAAGAACATTTATCACAAAGGGGAAAGGAGCAGATTACCAACGTGGATAATTCCAGAACAGATGAAAAAATGGTAACAACTAAACCGGAAGCAGAGAAGACAGAGGCTCCCAAAAAGAAAAAAAATATTATTCGTGTATATCACGCACAGAATGCAAGTGACGGTGGCAAAAACAGACCGAAACGTCCGGCATCAGATAAAAAACCGGCTGCAAGACCGCAGCAGAAACCACAGGCTGTAAAACCGGCTGAACCGGTACAGCAGAAACCGGCTGCAGAAGCAGCACCAAAGAAACCGCAGGCAGCGGCACCGTCTGAGACTCCGGAGACAAAGAAACCGACAGAAATCAGACAGGCAGCACCGGTACAGAACAATTCTGCAAGACCGCAGAGACAGGAACAGTCCGGTTACAATAATAACAGAGGACAGAACCGCCAGAATAATCGTGACGGAAGAGATTCAGGCCGTGACAATCGTGGTGGAGATAACAGAGGAAACCGTGATTTCCGTGGCGGAGAAAAAAGATTTTCTGATCGCAATGGAAATAATGGACAGGGTCGTCCGAATCGTGACGGAAATCGTCCGGCCAGACCACAGGGTGAAGGTCGTCCGGCACGTCAGGGTGATGGAAATGGCCGTCCGATGAGAGGTCAGGGTGGACGCCCGCAGCAGGGTGGCCAGGGAAGACCAGGACAGGGCGGAAACGGAAGACCGGATAACAGAGGTGAAGGACGCTTTGGCGGAAACAACCGTGGCGGACAGAGAAATGGCGGCGGAAGAAGAGAGAATGACGCTGTATTTACACCAGAACTGACAAAAACATCCAAAGACAGCAAGAGAGAGCGTGACAGAGAGAATAAGAACAAAAAGAAAGACTTTGAGAAATCCGGTGCAGGTCATAACAGACCGAACCAGGGTGGAAGAAGAAATCTTTCCAGAATTCCGAAAGCTCTTCAGAAACCGACTCCTCAGCCAAAACAGGAAGAGAAGAAACCAGAAGTAAAAGAAATCACACTTCCGGAGAAAATGACGATCCGTGAGCTCGCAGAAGCTATGAAGATGCAGCCGTCTGTAATCGTTAAAAAACTGTTCCTGGAAGGAACTATGGTAACGGTAAACCATGAGATCGACTTTGAAAAAGCACAGGAGATCGCACTGGATTATGATATTATCGCAGAGCCGGAAGAGAAAGTAGACGTTATCGAAGAACTTCTGAAAGAAGACGAAGAAGATGAAGCGGATATGGTTTCGAGACCGCCGGTAGTCTGTGTCATGGGTCACGTTGACCATGGTAAAACATCTCTTCTGGATGCAATCCGTGATACACATGTAACCAGAGGGGAAGCAGGTGGAATCACACAGCACATTGGTGCATCTGTAGTTGAGATCAATGGACAGAAGATCACATTCCTGGATACACCGGGACATGAAGCATTTACTGCAATGCGTATGCGTGGTGCAAACTCCACAGATATCGCAGTACTTGTTGTTGCAGCAGATGATGGTGTTATGCCACAGACTGTTGAGGCAATCAGCCATGCGAAAGCAGCGGGTGTTGAGATCATTGTTGCAATCAACAAGATCGATAAACCAAGTGCAAATGTGGAAAGAGTAAAACAGGAACTTTCCGAATATGAACTGATTCCGGAAGACTGGGGTGGAAGTACTATTTTTGTACCGGTATCTGCCCATACAGGAGAGGGAATCGATACACTGCTTGAAATGATCCTTCTTTCTGCAGAGGTACTGGAACTCAAGGCAAATCCGAATCGTGCGGCAAGAGGTCTTGTTATTGAGGCTCAGCTTGATAAAGGTAAGGGACCGGTTGCCACAATTCTTGTACAGAAAGGTACACTTCATGTAGGCGACTTTATTGCAGCAGGCGCATGCAGTGGTAAAGTGCGTGCAATGATGGATGACAGAGGCAGACGTGTCAAAGAAGCAGGTCCTTCTACACCGGTTGAGATCCTTGGCCTCAGTGATGTTCCGAATGCAGGTGAGATCCTGATGGCATTCCCGAGCGATAAGGAAGCCAAGAGCTTTGCAGCTACATTCGTTACTGAAAACAAGAAACATCTGCTTGAAGAAACAAAAGGCAAACTTTCTCTGGATAACCTGTTTGATCAGATCCAGGCAAGTGACCTCAAAGAGCTTCCGATCATCGTCAAAGCAGACGTACAGGGTTCTGTCGAGGCTGTTAAACAGAGTCTGACCAAGCTGTCCAATGAAGAAGTTGTTGTTCGTGTGATCCACGGCGGTGTTGGAGCTGTCAATGAGTCTGATGTATCTCTGGCAGCTACATCCAATGCGATCATTATCGGATTCAATGTTCGTCCGGATGCTATGGCAAAACAGCTGGCTGATCAGGAGGGCGTAGATCTTCGTCTTTACAAAGTTATTTATCAGGCAATCGAAGATGTGGAAGCTGCTATGAAGGGTATGCTTGATCCGGTATACGAGGAAAAAGTTATCGGTCATGCAGAGGTTCGTCAGCTGTTCAAAGCTTCAGGTGTCGGTACAATTGCGGGAAGTTATGTTCTGGATGGTATTTTCCAGAGAAACTGCAAGGTACGTATTACACGTGAAGGCGAGCAGGTATTCGAAGGTGAACTTGCTTCTCTGAAGCGCTTCAAGGATGATGTTAAAGAAGTAAAAGCAGGATACGAATGTGGTCTTGTATTTGACGGATTCAACGATGTGAAGGAAGAAGATAAAGTAGAAGCTTATATCATGGTAGAAGTGCCAAGGTAATTGGAAATACCGAGATAGGAGTGAATCATAAATGAGAAAAAACAGTATTAAGAATACAAGGATCAATGGTGAGGTTCAGAAAGAACTCAGTACGATCATCAGAAATGAAGTCAAAGATCCTCGCATTCATCCAATGACTTCAGTCATGGCTGTGGAAGTTGCGCCTGATCTTAAGACCTGCAAGGCATTTATCAGTGTCCTGGGCAACAAAGAAGCAAAGGACGCAACGATCCAGGGCCTGAATAAGGCAGAGGGATATATCAGAAGACAACTTGCAAAAAATCTCAATCTGAGAAATACACCGGAGATACGTTTCATTCTTGATGAATCGATTGAGTATGGTGTGAATATGTCAAAACTGATTGATGATGTTGCCAGAAGAGATGCTTCTTTAGGGAAGACTGAGGAAGAGTAAGAGGTGTGTTCATGAAAAATATAGCAGAAGTACTGGAAGGTGTGAAAACTGTCGGAATCGGTGGACATATCCGTCCGGATGGCGACTGTGTCGGCTCCTGTATGGCTCTGTATCTGTATATCAGAAAATATTTTCCGGATATTGATGTGAATGTTTATCTGGACCATCCGAAGCCGATCTTCGGACATATTGAATCTATCGATGAAATAAAAACAGAAGTGGAAGAAGAAAGAATCTTCGATCTTTTTATTACCTGTGATGTAAGTGCCAGAGACCGTCTGGCACTTACTGACAATCTGTTTGAGCATGCAAAGAAAACAGTATGCATCGATCATCATGTGAGCAATTCGGGATTTGCAGATGTGAATCATATCCGTGGAGAGGTTAGCTCCTGCTGTGAAGTACTGTATGGAATTCTGGATCCGGATAAAGTGGATCTTGCGGTTGCAACGGCTGTTTATACAGGAATGATCCATGATACAGGCGTTTTTCAGTATTCTTCTACATCACCGGAAACCATGAGGATTGCAGGAGAACTGATGAAGACGGGAATCCCGTTCAGCAGGATCATAGATGAATCTTTTTATCAGAAAACATATATCCAGAATCAGGTTATGGGAAGAGTTCTTGCAGAAAGTATTCTTCTTCAGAACGGTACATGCATCATCGGATATCTTCGAAAGAAAGATATGGATTTTTATGGCGTGACAGGAAGCGATCTGGATGGCATTGTCAGTCAGCTCCGACTTACCCGAGGCGTGGAAGTAGCAATCTTTATTTATGAGCTGGAGACACAGTCATTCAAAGTATCCCTTCGCTCCAATGGCAGGGTAGATGTGAGCAAGGTGGCAGTCTTCTTTGGAGGCGGTGGACACACCAGAGCAGCGGGCTGTGACCTGCAGGGCTCTATGTATGATGTGATCAATAATATTACAGCAGAAATTGAAAAACAGCTGACAGAAGAGGAGAACGCATAATGGATGGCGTATTGAATATCCGTAAGGAAAAAGGATATACTTCTTTTGATGTTGTTGCAAAACTCCGTGGAATCCTTCATATGAAGAAAATCGGACATACCGGGACACTGGATCCGGAAGCAGAAGGTGTGCTTCCGGTCGTTCTCGGAAAGGCAACGAAGCTGGTTGATCTTCTGACGGAAAAACAGAAAACATACGAGGCACTTCTTCATCTGGGGCTGGAAACAGATACCCAGGATATGACAGGAACGGTTCTTGAAGAAAAGCCTGTCGAAGTAACAGAAGAAGAGGTACGTACGGTGATCAGGAGTTTCCTGGGGGAACAGCAGCAGATTCCACCGATGTATTCTGCTCTGAAAGTAGACGGGAAGAAACTCTATGAACTGGCCCGTGAAGGTAAGACAGTAGAGCGAAAGCCGCGTGCTGTACAGTTTTATGAGATTGAGATTAAAAAGATGGAGCTTCCATATGTGCGATTTTCTGTGACCTGTAGTAAGGGAACATATATCCGTACATTATGTCATGACATCGGACAGAAACTCGGATGTGGCGGCTGTATGGAAGAATTGCTCCGCACCAGATCCGGGAATTTTGTCTGGGAAGACAGTATGACACTTGCGCAGGTTGAGGAAGCGGTAAGAAATGGTACAATTGGAGACCGGGTGATCAGTATCGGGCAGGTCCTGAAGGATTATCCGGAAATTTTTTGTACACGGGAAGGCGACCGCCTTCTGGAAAATGGAAATGCGCTTGCTGAGAGATTTGTCAGAGGAGAGCACAAAGAAGGCTGGGTGCGTATGTGTGACAGCCAGGGTGGATTCAAGGGAATTTACCAGTGGGATGAGGTGAAAAAACGCTATCAGCCACAGAAAATGTTTTTATAGGCTCCGGGTGAGCTATAAAAGTCAGGAGTAACAGCACAATATGGAATACGTAAAGATTGAAGGACAGTTTCCAAAGTTCAGCCACTGTGCGGTAACACTTGGAAAATTCGATGGAATCCATCGTGGTCACAGGAAACTGATTCAGACGATCCTGAACAGAAAAAAAGAATATGGAGAACTGGCAGTGGTCATGGCGTTTGTTTCCGACAGACAGACGATCCTTACTTCAGAAGAACGTCGTATACTTCTGGAAAAAATGGGCGTGGACATACTGTTGGAATGTCCTCTGAATGATCAGATAAAGCATATGAAAGCAGATGTTTTTATCCGACAGATACTCAAAGGGGATCTTCAGGCTTCCTGTGTGGTTGTGGGAGAAGATTTCCGTTTTGGTCATGAACGCAAGGGATCTCCGGAACTTCTGGAAAAATATGGAGAAAAATACGACTATGAAACAATTGTGATCGCAAAAGAAATGGATGGCAACCGTAAGATCAGCAGTACTTATATCCGTGAAGAACTGAAAAAAGGAAATATGGAAAAGATTGCAGATCTTCTGGGAAGTCCGTTTTTTACGGCAGGTGTCATTGAACATGGAAGAGGAATGGGGCATCGGGATTTTTTTCCAACAGCGAATATCATTCCACCGAAGTCGAAGCTGATGCCTCCGAATGGGGTATATGTGACAGTATCGCATCTTGAGGATGGAGATTATCCGGGAATCACGAATGTGGGATATAAACCAACAGTCGGAGAGAATTTCCTTGGAGTAGAAACAAATCTGTTTGACTGTGATCTGGATCTTTATGGGCAGAAATGTAGAGTTGATTTTTATAAATATATTCGTCCGGAACAGAAGTTCACTTCTTTTGAGGCTCTGAAGGCACAGATCCGCAGAGATATTGAGTCCGGAAAGAACTGGTTTCAGGAAGAAAAAGAGCTGGTAAAAACTTTATCATTCGGTAAAAAATAGTTGTTTACAATGCTGCATGTTTTATGCTATACTAGTCGAGGTGTAATTCAGCCCATATTCAGAGATTGGAATCTCCAACCGTTTCTTAATATGTGGCGGTTCATTAATTATTATATTTAAGGAGGAAATCACAATGATTTCAAAAGAAAAAAAACAGGCGATCATGAAAGAATATGCAAGATGCGAGGGTGACACAGGATCACCGGAAGTACAGGTTGCAGTTCTTACAGCAAGAATTCAGGAACTGACAGAGCATTTACAGACACATCACAAAGATCATCATTCCAGACGTGGTCTGCTGAAAATGGTTGGTCAGAGACGTGGACTTCTGGCATACCTGAAGAAAACAGACATCGAAAGATACCGTGCACTGATTGAAAAATTAGGTTTAAGAAAATAATTAGTATGCGGACGGGGCGGATAACCATCCGCCCCATTTTTACATGTTGCAGTTTTATAGGTTTATAGCGACAGGAAAAAAGAAGTTATTTCCGAGACTACTGAAAAGTCCATTGATTGCAATGGCTTTTTCAGTTGTTTCGGGCTTCTGAATGACCTGGTTGCTGTGAACAGTAATAATCAACACAGAATTTAAAGGAGAAAAAATATGTACAAAAGTTATTCTATGGAATTAGCCGGCAGAACACTGACTGTAGATATTGGTCGTGTTGCAAAGCAGGCAAATGGTGCAGCCCTGATGCATTATGGTGACACAACTGTACTTTCCACAGCAACAGCATCCAAAGAGCCAAGAGAAGGAATCGATTTCTTCCCCCTGAGCGTTGAATACGAAGAAAAAATGTATGCCGTAGGCAAAATCCCGGGAGGATTCAACAAGAGAGAAGGAAAGGCAAGTGAGCATGCAATCCTGACTTCCCGTGTTATTGACCGTCCGATGCGTCCTCTGTTCCCGAAGGATTACAGAAATGATGTAACTCTGGTCAACATGGTTATGTCTGTAGATCCGGAATGCAATCCGGAGATTCCGGCTATGCTTGGTTCCTCTATTGCAACCTGCATTTCTGATATTCCGTTTGACGGACCGTGTGCAACTACACAGGTAGGTCTGATCGACGGTGAATTCGTTATCAACCCGTCTCTGGCTCAGAAAGAACTTTCTGATCTTCAGCTGACAGTTGCTTCCACAAGAGAAAAAGTTATCATGATCGAAGCCGGTGCAAATGAAGTTCCGGAAGATACTATGATTGAAGCAATCTATAAGGCACATGATGTAAACCAGGAGATCATCCGTTTTATCGACAAGATCGTAGCTGAATGTGGTAAAGAAAAACATCTGTATGCTTCCTGTGCAGTTCCGGAAGAACTGTTTGAAGCAATTAAGAAGATCGTGCCTCCGGAAGAAATGGAAGAAGCTGTTTTTACAGATGACAAGCAGACAAGAGAAGAAAATATCCGTGAGATCACAGCAAGACTTCAGGATGCATTTGCAGATAATGAAGAATGGCTGGCTGTTCTTGGCGAAGCCGTATATCAGTATCAGAAGAAGACTGTTCGTAAGATGATCCTTAAAGATCACAAACGTCCGGATGGACGTCAGATCACGCAGATTCGTCCTCTGGCTGCAGAAGTTGATATCATCCCGAGAGTACATGGATCTGCCATGTTTACACGTGGACAGAC
>ENA-OWRC01003317-OWRC01003317.1-human-gut-metagenome-genome-assembly--contig:-NODE-3317-length-10634-cov-47.493592_pt1 | contig 10634 bp, 6 predicted proteins | sample MGYA00248268_ERZ651895 | MGnify/ENA primary metagenome ERZ651895 (study PRJEB26924, sample SAMEA4378242) | human gut metagenome | biome: human gut; feature: human-associated habitat; material: faeces...
GCTAGATGCCGAATGGAGCAACAGCCCCTCCAATCAGGAGCCGCGTGTTACGTTGAGAATTGGTCGCCGGATGCCGGAATATCTCCTTAAAAAAGACCGGGAGTTGCTTTTCCCGGACGAGACAGATTCCCCAAAGAAGCACAGTGTACGTATTGCTCCCTGTGTGCTGCTTCCCGAATATGAAAATGGCAAGCTCCTCGGCAGGCCATTCCCTGAATATCCTTTTTTCATCACTTATACCTTGTGGCCCGACGGTCGGTTGGGCATGCCGGAAAACCCGCTGGAGCGGGTGCCGGTGTTTGTCCGTAGGTTTCTTTCTCCCAATGCCAAGGATGACCGTACGATTGCTTCCCTTGCGGAGGTGGACTGTCTGCTGAAGGAATTCCCGTTGGAGCTGGCCGATGAGAAGGCTTATTGGCGGGCATGTGAGGGATTGTTCCGTAAGGCTACCGGAATGGCTTTCTCTGAAATGAACTATTCGGAGTGTCCGGAGATTGCGGTTACAAAGGCACCGGCCACAGGAATGGCACAGAATATCCTGCGACTCTACGACAAGCTGCTGGACAGTCGGGAAGACTTTCCCCTGCTGGAATGTCTGACACGTTGTGAATGTGAGCCGCTGCTTCCATTGCCCGACCGGAAAGAAGTATACGCCAACCGGAAGCACCGGGCGCAGATGAGCGGTGATTTTCCCTTGTCCGTCTCCCAACGCGAAACCTTGGCCATGTACACTCATCCCCGTTGCAGCCGGATTTTTGCCGTCAACGGTCCTCCGGGAACGGGAAAGACCACCTTCCTGCAGACGGTCATCGCCAACCGACTGGTGAATTCCGTACTGTCGGGAGGAGAGCCCGAGCTCATTGTGGCCAGTTCTGTCAACAACCAGGCCATTACGAACATTCTCAAGGATTTCAAGATAGAAGCTGCGGACTCGGATGATTCCGAGGTACGTCTGGCCGAGCGCTGGCTGCCGGAACTGGATACACTGGGCCTGTATCTGTCCGGCAAGGAAGACGAGCGTTATGCCATGATGCTGAACAACAAAGGAAAGGGCTTTCCGGAGGCGTACGACCAGCCGGAGCGGGTAGACGAGTACCGCACGTATTACCTGGAGCGGTTCAACCGTCATTTCCATGCTTCCTGTCAGGACGAGACGGAGTGCCAGGACTACCTGCGCGGTCGGATGTTGCTCTTGAGGCAGCGGATTGACACAGGTTTGGAGGCCGCCGTACAGAAAGAATGTGGTACCGGAAGCGGAGACGGAAGCTTTTGGGCCCGGATGATGCACCGCTTCTGCAAGTCCTCTACCGTCTACGAAGAATTTGTGGCCCGGTGGGAGGAAAATGATGATTTCAAGAAATGCTATACCCGACTGACAGAGGGAGAGGAGTATAAGGACTTGCCCTGCATGGATGACATGGCCGTGCGACTGGACATCAGTTACCGTTATCAGATGTTCTGGTATGCCATCCATCATCGGGAGGCCGAGTTCATCCGTCGCCTGAGTTGTTGTACCGGAAACCTCGGCAGTGAAGACCGCGGGGTGTATCTCGCCCGATTGAGGCGTCTGGCCTGCGTGTTGCCGGTATTCATCTCCACGTTCCATTCTCTTCCCCGCTACATGACTTGCGCCTGCGAAGGTGAAAAGTTCGTTCCCCTTTACAATACCATCGACCTGCTCATTGTCGACGAGTCGGGGCAGGTGTCGCCCGAACTTGCCGTTCCCTCGTTCAGTCTGGCACGGCAAGCCATTCTCGTGGGCGATGTGGAACAGATAGAACCCATCTGGCCCGTGTCTGCCGAATATTCCTTTCTCAATCTCAAGCGCTTCGGGGTGGTGGCTTCGGAAGAAGACCCACTCTACGGTTTTCTGTCCGAACATGGTTTCCTGTCCTCTTCCGGAAGCCTTATGAAAATGGCTCGGAAAAGTTGCAGTTTCCAAGTGGACGGCGAACGGGGTGCCTTCCTGCGCGAACACCGCCGCTGCCTGGATGCCATCATCTCCTATTGCAACGACTATGTGTATCATGGGCGGTTGGTTCCTCTGAAAGGTGACCGTCCGAAGTATACGGCCATTCCCGCCAAAGGCTATGTGCATGTAAACGGATTCAGCCGGAGAGGAAAGACCGGGAGCCGTTTCAATGAAGCCGAAGCCACTGCCATCGTAGCCTGGCTGGTCCGTGAAAAAGAAGGGCTGGAAAAAGCTTATGGGAAACCCATCCATCAGGTGGCCGCCATCGTCACCCCGTTCAAGGCACAGGAACGCCTCTTGCGTAACCTGCTGTCCAGCTTGTCCTCCCAGGAGGCTGAGCTGTTTGCACCAATGACCATCGGCACCGTCCATTCGCTGCAGGGAGCCCAGTATCCGCTGGTACTTTTCTCGCCTGTCAATTCACCCGGCGATTCGTCCTTCTTTATGGAAGCGGGCGGAAAATACAACATGCTCAATGTGGCCGTATCGCGGGCGCAGTACCATTTTCTGGTGTTCGGCAACATGAACATCTTCCATCCCGACCGGGACACGCCGTCGGGTAACCTGGCCAAATGGCTGTTCGACGGTCTGCAGGACGAAATGTCAGCCGGTTTTGTCTATCAGGCCGAGCGTCCCTTGTGCCGTTATACCGAAGTCGACCGCCTGTCCACCCTCGAAGCCCATCGGGAGATTCTGCGCAGGGCGATTCAGACGGCCCGTCGTCGCGTGGTAATTGTGTCGCCCTTCCTCTTTCTGACTGCCCTGGAGAGTGACAACCTGATTCCCCTTATTCAGGAAGCCGTGGAACGCGGAGTAGAAGTGGTGGTCTATACCGACCATTATTTGGGCAAGGAGCACGGTCTGTGGCGCGCAGATACCCTGAAAGCCCGCCGTGCGCTGGTAGAGAACCACGTCAGTCTGCGGATTCTGAAAGGCATCCACAACAAGTCGCTGGCAGTGGACGATAGTCTGCTGGTGGAAGGCTCGTTCAATTGGCTTTCGGCCAACCGTGACAAGGAGAAAGCCCGTCACGAATGTTCCATCCGGGTGCAGTTCCCGGCAGCTGCCACCTACATTGAGCGGCTGGAACAGGAACTGTCACAGATTGAAACGGAAACCGTCTTCTACCGTCCGCAGGGAGGCGAGGGCTTCAGTCCGGACTTCTTCCGTCCACCCTTTCACAATACTTGTCCGCAGAGCCTTCTGACACATGTCCGTGAACAGGTCGGCCGGCTGGGCGTTCCCGCGGCATCCCCGCAGGAAAGTGTGCGGCAACTCCGGGAAAAGGCTCCGCGTCACGGAGCATTCTGGACCGACGAAGAAATGCAGCTCGTGTGGGAACTGATGAACTACACCAACGTTCTGAGTGTGTTCACCGACTGCCTGCAACGCAGCGAGCGCTCCATTCGGTATAAAGTGGAAGGCACGGCCTCTTAATTCCCGGGGCCTCCTGCTCCTTTCCCGCAAAAACGCTATCTTTGCATAAACTATTCAAGAAATCTATGCAACTCACCTATATCTTCCACAGCGGCTTTGCCCTCGAGACCGACCGCTGCATCCTCGTGTTCGATTACTGGATGGACCCTGCCGGCGTGATGCCCCGTCTGCTGCGGTCTCCCAAGCCGATGTACGTCTTCTCCAGCCATTTCCACGAAGACCATTTCAACCGCGACATTTTCTCCTGGCGGACCGCGAAGACGAACCTCCGCTACATCCTTTCGAAAGACATCCTGAAGCACCGTCGTGCACAGAAGGACGAAGCCGATGCCTGGTTGGGCAAGGGGGCTACGTGGGAAGACGAACTGGTGCATGTGGCCGCCACCGGAAGCACCGACAGCGGCGTGTCGTGGGTGATTGAGACCGGTGGAAAGCGCATCTTCCATGCCGGCGACCTGAACAACTGGTACGCCCGCTTCCTGACTGACGATTACCACGGAGGTATGGTCTACAGTCCCGATTTCGGCATGGACATCGACCCCCTGAAGGAAGAAAAACGGTACCTGGGCGAGCTGAAAGACATTCGCAAGCTCACCGACCGTTTCGATGTGGTGATGTTCCCCGTAGACGGGCGCATCGGCAACGGCTACACCCGTGGGGCCCGTCAGTTTCTCGACGTGTTTCAGGTCGGGCTGTTCGTGCCCATGCACTTCGTGGCCAGTGGCTTCGAATCGGCCTGGCGGATGAAAGAGTTCACCGATGCCAAGTCCGTCCCGTTCTGGAGCATCCGGCAGGAAGGAGAGACGTATGTGGTGGGCAAGCGCATCGAAGTGGTGGCGGCGGTCATCGTCCGCGACGGGAAGTACTTCGCCACCCAGCGCGGCTACGGCGAGTTCAAGGATTACTGGGAGTTCCCCGGCGGGAAGATAGAACCGGGCGAGAGCAGGGAAGAGGCCCTGGTGCGGGAAATCCGCGAGGAGCTGGACACGGACATCCGGGTGGATGCCTTCCTCACCACGGTGGACTGCGAGTATCCGTCGTTCCACCTCACCATGCATTGCTATCTTTGCTCGGTGGTTTCCGGTAGCCTGGTGCTGAAGGAGCACGAGAATGCCGCTTGGCTGAAGCGGGAGGAACTGGAGAGCGTGGCATGGCTTCCGGCGGATGTGAGGGTGGTGGAGGAGATAAAGAAACAGTCAGGAAGTTAAAACTTCTTGTTTCTAGAAATGGAGTTCCTGTATCTTGTTATAAATTGTTTATTGAGATAGGCAATGATTTGAACTATAGAAAAATGATTTTTTTGTCTTTTATGAGATATTGGGATTCATGTTTATCATGAAATAGCAATGCTTAATTTCTTTAAGATTACTTGTAATATTTCTACAATAAGTGTCAGTAATTTTAAAGAATAGTAGCTATCTTTGTTGTATTGTAGTATTTTGTATAATGAGTAGAAAAAAAATATACACTTATATTGATCTTTTTGCTGGAACTTCTGCTTTATCTGAAGGCTTTTATAGATCTGGTTTTTTGCCAATATCTCATATAGAAATGAATTCTGATGCATGCTACACGATAAAAACTAGGATTGCATATTTCTATCTAAAAGAGAGTAATCAACTTGATGTGTATAAAAAATACTTACAAGGAGAAATTTCCAGAGAAAAAATGTATGCCATGATTCCAAAGTCTCGTATAGAGTCTGTTATCAATTGTGAGATTTCGGATAATACAATTGATTATATTTTCAAGAAAATAGATTCAATACTAAAGAAAAAAAATAAGGCTATTGATTTTATTATAGGAGGCCCTCCGTGTCAGGCATTTTCCTTGTTGAATAGACATGCAGATGAAATAGAAAAAGATCCAAGGTGCTATTTGTATTTGCAATATGGTAAGTTCTTGAGAAAGTATAGGCCATTAGGGTTCGTATTTGAAAATGTTGTGGGAATTTTAAGTGCTAAAAATGGTCATTTTAATAATATCCAACAACATTTTAGAGATTTAGGATATCATGTCTATTATTCTATTCTTAATGCTGCTGACTATGGAGTTATACAAAATAGATATCGGGTGATTATTTATGGATGGCGTAATGATTTTGATAAAGGTTGTCCGAAAATTCCGATTGAATATAATGATTGGAAATGTGAAGATATATTTTCAGATTTGTGTAAAATAAGTGCTGGAAGTCAAGGATATTCATATATTGCTCCTCCAAATAAGTATTTATTAGCGCATGGGATTAGAAATATTGATGATATTTTAACTCAGCATATATCTAGGCCTATTAATGAGAAGGATGCGAAAAAGTATAAAATTGCTATAAATTTATTGTATGAAGAGGGAAAGCGCATTAAAAATTCAGATTTTCCTACCGAAATACGTACAATAAATAATGTAACATCTTTTTTGGACAGATTTAAAGTTGTTGATAAAAATGATAAGTCCCATACTATAATTGCTCATATAGCTAAAGACGGACATTACTATATTTATCCATATACGGATACAATTCGGTCTATATCTATTCGAGAGGCGGCAAGATTACAGTCTTTTCCTGACAATTTTTATTTTGAGGGATCTCGAACTTCTGTTTTTAAACAAATAGGTAATGCTGTACCACCATTAATGGCATATGCAATTGCTAAAGAAATACGAAATTTATTATGTCAAAAGAAAGATACCCAATAAAAGCGACAAGTCATATCATTAATTTACTAGGAGATGAACTTATAGGAAGTGATAGTCTCGCTATTTTTGAACTTGTTAAGAATGCTTATGATGCAGATGCAACTTTAGTTACTATTTCATTTAATGATTTGGACTCTCCAAATCGGAATATAGTTATTGAAGATAACGGCATCGGTATGTCTTCTTATGTAATTCAAAATGTTTGGTTAACAATAGGAACTGATTATAAAAAAAAACAAGCTAAGGTTAGTAAGAAATTCCATCGCGTTTCATTAGGGAATAAAGGTGTTGGTCGTTTAGCCGTGCATAGATTGGCTGATGAAATTTTTTTGGAATCACAATCTGAGGGGGATTTATTTGGCTCAAGTTTACATATAAATTGGAAAGAACTTATTCAATCAGAAGAATATATTGAAGACCTTTCTGTGGAGATTGAGGAAGGGGTAGTACGAGGATTTCCTGATAATCATGGTACTAGGATAACCCTATCGGGGTTAAAAACAAAAAAATGGACAAAAGCAATTCTTAAAGAACTTGCTCAAAAGATTGCATCAATCAAAAATCCATTTTGGAAGATGGATTCATTTGACATTAAATTAGTTTCAAATGAAACGGAAAAGCAACATTGGCTTGATGAAATTCAGTCTCCAGTTTGGATTTTAAATAATAGTTTGTATAGTTTCTCTTTTAAAATAGAACCATCTGTGAAAACTGAACAGGCTTCTTTTAATTGGACGTATTCATTTAATCCTATTAATTTTCCTGTGAATAGTGGGGTAAGTGCAAAATCTACAAATTCTTCTGATAATACCTGTTTGATTCTTCGGCCTGATGCTTTTGAGGATTGTCTTGTAAAAAATAAAGAAAAAGAACGTCATATACTTCAAAATAAGGACCTAAATGATATAGGTCCTATTTCTGGAGTTTTCCATGTGTTTAATCAAAATGGGAAAATCTTAGATTTGACTTTTGGTGCAGGGAAACGAATGGCTATAAAAGATTTTATTAAAGATAATTGTGGGGTAAAAATTTTTAGAGATAATATTCGTGTGTATAATTATGGAGAACCCTCGGATGATTGGTTGGATTTGGAATTGGCAAAAGTACAAAGAGCAGGTGACCATTTTAGCAAGAAAGTTACAATAGGTGCTATTTTTCTTAGTTTGGAAAATAGTGAGAAAGCATTAAAAGAAAAAACGAACCGTGAAGGATTTACAGATAATGAGACATTTCGCTTATTAAAGTCTATTGTACAAGAAGTATTTGCTGTTTTTGAGAGAGTAGCTGTGACAGATAGAAATGAAATTGAGGCTTTTACAAAAGATACATCTGTCGTAAAGAAAGTGGGATTATCAACAACCATAAAAGAATTGGAATCGGAATTGACAAAGCGAGGGCTCCTAAAAGAACTTTCCCCTTTGCTTAGAAAGGTGGAAAAGGATTACAATGATATGAGAGATGTTATGTTAAATTCAGGTATGAGTGGCCTCAATCTTAGTCTTATTTTTCACGAGATTGAACGAGAAATTCGTTATCTTAATCAAAGTCTCAGTTTAGATGAAATTAATGCTGATAGTCTGAAGAATCGAGTGAAGTCTCTTGTTTTACTTATTGAAAACTTTGCTCCAGTTGTTAAACAAAACAAGAAATTAAAGTTAAAAGCATCGCAGTTAATAGAACGGGTTAAAGAAATTCATGCAACACGATTTAATTATCATGATATAATTTTTTCAGCTCCAGTTCTAACTAAAGAGAATGAAGATTTTACTATTGTTGGACCCGGTAATTTATTGTTAAGTGCATTATCAAATATTATAGATAATTCTATATATTGGGTCAAGATTAATTCTGAATTGCAACAAGATTCATTATATCGTAAAGCTATTTATGTTGGTACGGATATAGCTTCATTTGATGGCCCTGCTATTATGATTGCTGATACTGGAACAGGTTTCCAAATGGATCCTGAAGATATGATTCTTCCTTTTCGGACTATGAGGCCTGAAGGTATGGGGTTAGGTTTGTATTACGTAAATTTAGTAATGGAAACGATTGGTGGAAAATTGTTATTCCCTGATAGAAATAATTATGATATTCCATCTGTATATGATGGAGCTTTTGTTGTTCTTGTTTTTCCTAAAATAGAAAATGATAGAAAATAATAGAATTATAATTGTAGATGATGTAGTGGATGATCTACAAAAATTGAGTGAGGTCTTCTATAGTCATGGAATTGGTTGTAAGACATTCTTATATGATGGATTTAATTTTCCAGATATTCCATTGAGAGGAGTTCGTTTTGCTTTTTTTGATATTCATCTTAATCAAAGTTTAGAGGGTACTTCTATTTCATCAACATTAAAGGATGCTATATCTAAATATATATCAGTAGAAAATGGTATATATGTGTTGATTTTTTGGTCAAATCGTAAGGATTTGATTCCTGAGTTTATTGACTTTATAAATAGAACTGATGATGAATTTAAAGAAAAATTAAAACCGATTGCTCTTGAAACATTAGATAAAAGTGAGTTCCTCAGTCCTGATTCTGATTTAGAAAGTAAATTAAACGCTATTCTCTCTAAAGATATTGTAAAATGTTTGATAAAATTTGATGAAGATGTACTGTCCGCTGCAAAGCAAACTTTAGATAGTATATTGTCCATTATCTCGTTTAATGATCCATGGGGACAGAATGAGCAATTCAGTAATGATTGTAAGGTTGTTTTTTCAAAAATAGCAGAGGCCTCTTATGGGTTTACACATGCTAAAGAGGATCCTGATGCCGCAATTAAGGAGTCTATAGCCCCTGTTTTTGAAAGTATTTTGATGCAGAATAATGGTTCATACTGGAAAGAGTTTCTAACACCACTAAAAATTTCTAGAAAAAGTTCTGAATTGAAATTCCCAGAGTCTTTTTCTCCAGCGAAATTAAATTCAATATTTCATATAGATCGTTATAATATTTCGCATAGAATTAAAACAGAAAGAGGAGCATTATGTTTGATTGATAAAACTAAAATAGAAGATATTTTTGAAAAAAGTTTTAGCATAAAGTATTCTGAGTGGTTTTCACTGACATTTCCTGGTTTAACTAGAAATGATAGAGATTCATCTGAGTTGATTGCAATAGAAATCAGTGCCGCATGTGATTATTCGCAAGCAAAAAAAAGAACAAATAAATATGTTCTTGGAGCAATGATACCAGAAAGTTATTTGGAAAATTTAAAAGAAAATCAAGCTGGAGAATATCTTCTGGTTATTCCATTTTCATTTGACATTGATGGGAAAATCTACAAGATAGGAATAAATTTAAACTATACAATTATAGAACAAGGCAGTTTATTATCTCTTGGAAATCCAATTTTCATATTAAGGAAGGAAATTATGGATTTAATAGGCAGTAAGTATGCAAATCATATATCTCGAATAGGAATTACTTGTTTTAATTGAAATTTCTGTATAATTATTGTTGATTAATTATATGTTATTTTCAGTTTGAGTGTATCGTTTCTTATGAAGAAAGCTGAAAGAATGGGGCTCATGCTGCTAGTTTATTTTTCATTTAAGGTGTGATAGATATCTTTTGTACCTTCCGCAGCCATGAGCGGTTCTTCCTCCTCGATGGAGTAGCTCACGGTGTGGTCTTTCAGGTAAATATGGTTGAGCGTATATTCCAAAGCCAGTAGCGTCTGCTCCCGTTTCTGAGGTTTCAGTTCACATTCCCATATCGTCATGCAATGCCAGCCCATTTGAGCCAGTTTCTGCTGCACCTGTTTGTCACGTTCTATGTTGCGTGTGATTTTCCGTGTCCAGAATTCCGTGTTGGTTTTGGGGATGACATAATATTTGCATCCCTCATGTCCATGCCAGAAACAGCCGTTGACAAAGATGCAGGTGCGGTATTTCCGCAGCACGATGTCCGGATGCCCCGGTAGACGCGGATGGTTCAGACGGTACCTGAATCCGTGGGCGAACAGGTACTTCCTGACTATCATTTCCGGCTTGGTATTAGCCGAATGAATGGCAGCCATGTTTTTGTGCCGCTGGTCTTGAGAGAGGGTGTCCATAGTCTTATGATTATTTTTTATTTCGGTTTGTGATTACTGTTCCTTTGATAATTTTACATTTATTATTTTGGTATATCTTGTTTATGTCTTTAGATTGCATGCAGAAATAATTGTTCAATCCTCCTTGGGTGATACCGAGCTCATCAGCCGTATGCTTGGAATAAAGAGCTGCGGGAGAGCCATAGAATTCATATCTGCCTTCCATAATCAGTACTATCACATTTCTTTCATTCATGAAAAAGGCCTCCTGTTAATAGAGTGGTTATTTCACTGTCAATGGCTTCCAGATAGCTTACGATATATTTGTCTTTCCCATATCCGGCGTATTCTTGCCAAGGATTGTCACTGATATGTGCAGGAATATCTTTATAGGCATCAGGATATATATCATAAAAATGTTCCAATAACTGTCGTGCCTGCCACATGATGGCAATGGCTTGCGATTTTGGGATGGCAGCAGT
>ENA-OWRC01003326-OWRC01003326.1-human-gut-metagenome-genome-assembly--contig:-NODE-3326-length-10615-cov-20.979356_pt1 | contig 10615 bp, 11 predicted proteins | sample MGYA00248268_ERZ651895 | MGnify/ENA primary metagenome ERZ651895 (study PRJEB26924, sample SAMEA4378242) | human gut metagenome | biome: human gut; feature: human-associated habitat; material: faeces...
AAATAAAACATGCTAAACAGCATAAACGGATAGGTAATAATTGCCGACCAAGAAAGCCCTTTAATAAAGCCATAATTAGAATTAACAATTAAAGAGGCTAATAATGGTGAAAGTTTTTTTCTTAGTAAGATTTTATAAATGATCCAATATAAAGTAATCCATGAAAAAAAGATAGCTTCTAAAACTAACGGTAAATGAATATGCACAAATATTAACCTCTTTTACGTCCTAAATATTTATAAACATAACCCCAACCAAAATAAAATACTAATATTGTGATATAAGAAGCAATGAAGAAATAAATATCATTTTCATCTTCTATTATTTCAGGATTTATAATTAAACTAACGGTCATACCTATAAAAAGAAAGATGAATATACCTCGCACAAAATAATTATAGAGTTTTAAAAACATATACGTACTCCTAACATAAGACTATACTTTCACAACACAATAAAAAGTTGTAATTCTATTACCGCATAAGACTTATAGCTATTAATATCATAAAAAATATGATTAGAAAACATATTAGATTATTAATCTCTCTAAATCCATTTCGCTTAAACGCTTGTATTAATAGCTTTACTTGTTTATGACTTAACAGATATAAAAGTATGTGAAATACTATCACCGCTAGTATTGTTGCTTTTAGATTTCCTTCGTATCCACCAGTGATCATTGAGTAGATAAAGGCTATATCCATAAGAATAAGCGGAATAGTACATATAATAACCTTGTAGATAAAAAATTTACTATACATTAATCTACACCTATAAAATAGCCCTACAATAACAAACGCTTCAATCTAGTCAATCATTCAATTAAATATCATCCACAATAATATGGCTGTCATGAAATATAAATAATACCGAAAAATCTTTGCATTAGAATAGCTTTTTGAGGATTTAAGTTTGAATGTTGAAATAATTTCAACAAAAAATAAAATACCTACATTTACATAGAATAAACTAAGGTAATCAACTAAATCAGGAATAAAAAATGTTTGCACTATGAGAAAAAGACTTGCCGGAATGAACCGACCCCTTAATGTTAGACCAAAAATCTTAACGTTAAGGAGGTCGGTTTTTCTATGGCAAAATATAGCCTTATATTTAAATTAAAAGTCGTTACCGCATATCTAAACGGCGAGGGTGGATATGAGTATTTAACTAAGAAATATGGTTTAAAGACTACATCGCAAGTTCGTCGTTGGATTAGTGCATTTAAAGAATTTGGTAAAGATGGTTTGTGTCGAAAGCGAAATAATACAAGATATACTTCAGAATTTAAGCTAGCTGTGGTAGAGTCATACTTAACTAGTGAATTATCGTATCGGCAAATTGCATTACAATATGGGCTGAATAATCCTTCATTAATAGCTCGCTGGAAATCGGATTTTATGAAATATGGGACCAATGCTTTTGTCGAGCGACCGAAAGGACGAATACCTATCATGAGTCGAACAGATGAAACAGCAAAGATTACCACACATACTAAATCACGTAACCAAAAGAAGAAAAAAGAATTAACACCAGAGCAAGCTCGTATTTTAGAATTGGAAAAACAATTACGCTATGCTCAAATAGAGAATGCCTATTTAAAAGAATTGAGGAGATTGCGCCTCGAGGACGCTCGAAAAATGAAAGAACAGCAAGAATCATTAGCAGTCTCCGAAGAGAATTCAAACTAACTGAGATTCTTGCTGCCTTACGTTTTCCAAAAGCAACATATATGTACTGGCAACAGCGCTTTGACCGAGTAGATCCAGATCTACAAATACGAATAGCTATTGAAGATATTCGTAAGGACCATCCCAACTATGGATATAGAAGGTTGTTACCTTTGTTGCGATCACGAGGTATTGTTATTAATAAGAAACGATTGCAACGAATTATGCAAAAGTTCAATCTGCAAGTAATAGCATTCTCCCGTAAGAGCCGAAAATATAACTCATATAAAGGCGTTAAAGGACGGATTGCACCTAATCGCATTAAGCGTAGATTCTATTGCAGTCAACCACATCAAAAAATTACTACAGATACAACTGAATTTAAGTATTATGAACTAGATGCAAACGGTGCTTTGAAAGTTGGAAAACTATACTTAGATCCATTTATGGATTTATATAATCTTGAAATTATTAGTTTTAGTATAAGTCCTACACCATCGGCTGAGTCTATACTTTCAGCACAACAACAGGCGATTGAAAAGACTGCCGATGCTAAGTATCGGCGGACATTTCATTCTGACCGTGGTTGGGGTTACCAAATGAAAGCGTATCAACATAATTTAAAAGTGCATAACATATTTCAAAGTATGTCTAGAAGAGGTAATTGTCTCGACAATTCACCAATGGAAAACTTCTTTGCTATCTTAAAACAAGAGATGTATTATGACAATATCTTTCATAGTTATGATGAGTTAAAAATGGCGATTGAAAACTATATTAGGTATTACAATACTAAACGAATTAAGGAAAAATTGAACTGGCTAAGTCCAGTTGACTATCGTTTAGCTACTACTGCAGCATAAAAAATTCCGAGCAACCAGTTTAGGTTACTCGGAAATAAAAGTCTAACTTTTTGGGGTCACTACATTGAACAGGGGCTCTTTTTTGGAGCATTTATAAAAGCATAAGTTTAACTATTAAGGATACTTTTGATATTTATTCAGTTCCGTGATATTGATAAAATAGCTCTTTTAGAATTAAATTACTGTAATCTAGTACATGTAATGTAATAAGGATTATAACCTTAAAATTTATCAAAAGTATAAAAATAATAAAATAATAAAATAAATTAACTATACTTATATATGTAGGAGTTTTTAATAATATGTAGAAATATAATAGTATGAGATAAAGTATACTTTCATAAAATGATGATATTGCAATTAGTTTAATTGTTGAATTCATAATAAAAGATATGAAGGATGTGAACTATCATGTATACAGAAGATGAAGTTATAGAATTATTAAAAGCTTTGCCACCTGAGTGTGAGTTTATCGATTATAAACAAACTGGCTATAAAAAAGATAAACAAGGATATTTTATAAAAGATGTTATTTCTATGCTTAATGCTTATACTGCATATGGTAGAAACCGTTTTATTATTATTGGTGTAGATGATAATAGGGAATTAGTGGGTATTTCAGAAGAAGAGATTCGAGATGATAATGAGTACCAAAATTGGATAAATAAAATTAGTCCCAAACCAATTGTTAATACGGGACAAATTAAGTATGGTAATAAAGTTTTTGAGATAATATGTATTAATAAAGAAAATGATGGGCAGATATATGAACTGGTACAAGGTGTTAATATTCAACCAATTCATGAAGGACAGACTTTTTATAGACAGGGAAGCCAAAATGCAGTATTAACAGAAGAAGTTAGAAGAAAGATTAGATCATCTTATTTTGATGAATCAAAATATAGAGAAAAATTAGTAGAGTTAATTGATTCGTATCAAGGTAATGGGATACCTCCAATTATGGTTGCTTTAATGATTGGAGCGTGGGATTTTATATATGCTGGAGATATAGAATTTATTGTTAACACGACTGGGTGTTCTTTGGAGCAGTTTAAAAGAGATATTCAGAGTTTTCATTGGAATGAAAAAGGTTTTATTAAAATTAAAGGTGATCAAGGAAAATTTAATAATAGAAATAGTTTATTAGAATTTTTAGCATCTAAGTTTTATGATTCGTATTGGAATGGTATTAAGGGTAATGTTAAAACGGTTCTTAATAGCATAGGTGCAAATTTATCTAAACCCAAAGATCAAAGATGGTGTATTACACGGGGAGAAGATGGAAAATATTCAAAAGGTTTTCTTACGGGAATATATGATTTTATTGCATATTTAGCAACACATAAAAATGATTTTAGTTCATGTAATTTACAAAAAATAGATAGTTTAATTTATGAATGGATTGAAACAATTTTTATACAATCTGATTGGAGAGTATGGGGGACCTTAGAAAGTTATATTGATTCAATTATTGAATGGAATCCAGATGTTTTTTTATCGTTATTTGATAGAAACTTACGAACTAATAATCAAGTATTTATACAATTATTTAATGAAGAATCTACGGGATTTATGTCCATTTCCTATGGTGATAGGTTGTGCCAAGGGTTACAAAAAATAGCATATTTAAAAGATTATTTTAATATTTCTATGAATATTTTATTTCAATTATCTAAAATACGAGATGATGTTAAGCAATATATTATTATGTCATTACTACCATGGAAGCCTTTAACACAGGCTAGTTGTTCTGCACGTATTAATATTATTAATACTTTTTTTTCGGATGATATTGAACTAGCTTGGGATATAGTAGAACAATTACTACCAAACAAGATACAGATAGCTCAAAATATTGATGGGTTAAAATATAGGGGGCCAATCGATACTATTACGGTATTAAAAAAAGAATATCTTGATATCTGTGGGAAATATTTTAAGTTGCTTTTAGACTATGCGACTATTCATGAAGATAAGTTAATTCTTTTATTAAAGAATTTCTGGCTTTTGTTTCCTGAGATGCAAATAAATTTACTTAAAGAAGTTGAGAGTAGAATAAATCAAAAAGAGGGAGTGTCTTTTGATTTATATTTAAACTTAGTAAAGGTTTATGAGGAGTATTATTTGTGTCAAAGACAAAATGAAAGTAATCAATATGGAAAAATAATAGAAAAAATTAAGAGTTGTATTGATTTAATAGAATTAAAACATTCAGATTATAATAGCAAGCTTTTATTCTCAAAAGATCGATTATTTTTGTTTAGTAAGATTGAATGCTGGGAAGATAGGGAGAAAGCAGTAGAAAAGGTACAAACCCAAATATTAAGAGAAAAAATTGCAGAGAATCAACTCTTCGAATTTATATCAAGTGTTGAAGATAAAGTTCTTATAGGGGTTCTTATTTCTAGAGAATTGAATGATGAAAGTAAATTTACATATTATCTTACTAGATTTAAGAAATACTCTTCAGATTTAGTTAAAGGTTTTTTAAATGGTGTGTGTATAAATTATCCTGAGTTTATTTCTCATCATATCTTTGAAAATTCTTTTGATGTAGATTTTTTTAAGGCCATAATAATTAATGATAGTGTTTTTGATGTTTTGATAAAGGCTGGATGGTTAAATTATAAGGAGCAAGTTAAGGAAATTGATATATATCAATTGAATTTAAAAGAAGAGAATAATAAAAATCGATATATAAAGTTGTTAATGGATTTTAATTTATATAGTCTTGCATTGCTAGCAATTTATCATTATCACTATAATATGGATGTTAATATCGATTATCTTATAGAAAGTTTGGAGGCAATTGAAAAGGATAATGACGAAAGAATTAACGGGAGTATAATTAAAACTTTAATTATATATTGTGAAAATCATGAGATGAATAGTGCAAATTTGGAAAAATTAGCCTATATTGAATGCCAGTTTATAAATTTATTTTTATATGATGATGATTGTAATCTAAAGGCGTTAAATAATCTTTTATATTACAATATATGTCTATTTATAGAAATTGTAGGTATTGTATATAGAACTGATGATAATGTTGATGATGATTTATCATTAAGTGGAAAAGAAAATTCTATTCTTGTGCGACGATGTAATGCAATATTAAATAAGTGGCTTAAACTTGAAAGTGTTATTGATTCAGAGATATCTTTTAATAATTGGTTTGAATCAGTATGTTATCATGCAAAAAATGTTAATCGCTTAGATATAGTATTAAATCTTCTGGGTGGAAAGTTATTTCATGTTAAATCTGATGAAATTTGTGGATTTTTATCTAAAGTAGTGATAGATATTTTAGAAAAACCAGAGTTTGATACTTTAAGAAGGGGATATGCTATTGAAGCTTATAATTCTAGAGGTGTTCATTGGGCATCTTCAGAAGGAGATAAAGCATTATACAATAATTATTATGGAAAATCTTTAAGTTTATCTGAACAGGGATATATATATACTGCTGCTATATATAAAAGATTAGCAGAGAAATTTGGTGTGGATAATCAGTGGTGGAATATAGATCTAAGTTAGTAAAGTCTTTAATTTAGTATGTAAACGTTCTTTTTAAAACTAATTTCATAATCCTCCCTTACGATAAAAGAAATTATATATTTTCTTTCAGAAAGAGGGGTTAATTATGACTGCAGTAAAGCATGAATGGCGCAAGCACGAAAAGGAACTGTATTGTCCGAAGCAGCAGGCGGTGCAGGTTACAGTACCGAGCATGAAGTTTCTCGTTTTGGACGGCGTGGGAAATCCAAATCATGCGGCCTTCGCCGATGATATCGAGGCGTTATATTCGTTGTCTTACGGGATAAAGATGTTGCCGAAAAAAGGCGTGACACCAGACGGGTATTTTGATTACACCGTGTATCCGTTGGAGGCGCTCTGGAAGCAGATTGAGTATACGGAGCAGTTTGATAAGAATAATCTGCAATACCGGGTGATAATCAGACAACCGGATTTTGTGACGTCTGACGTGTTAGAAGAGCCATTGTTAATGTGTCCAAGAAAAAATCGTTGCCTCGATTTAAGGACGTGCGCCTTGAATCGATAGCGGATGGGAATTGCGTACAGATATTGCACGTTGGTCCTTATGATGATGAACCGGAATCGTTCATGAAAGTAGATGAATTTTGCTCTGTTCATAATTTGCAACGTGCTAACGACGAGTGGCATCGGGAAATCTACTTGTCCGATGCGCGAAAGGTGGAGCCCGCAAAATTGAAGACGGTACTGCGCGTACAGGTAAAAAGGGGATAGTATAAAACTGTCATAATAAACTTAATCGGATTTATCAAGGAGGCGCCTTATGGATCTGCATAGTTTTTTCTTATTGTTCCCCAGTATTTTCATACTGCACGAACTTGAGGAACTACTTTTGTTTCCTCGCTTTATGGAGCGAAACCCACAACTGCAACGACGACTTTTATCGGGGGCGTTTACATCTTTCAGAATCAATGCAATCATCTATCAGGAATTTATACTCCTGTTGATTATACTGGGATTAAGTATATATTTTGAAGACTTCGATTTTTATATTACCATTATCATAGCGTATGTATACCATGTAATTGGACATATATTCCAAAGTATTTTTCTGCGACAGTATATCCCGGGTGTTCTTAGCGGTATGATCACAGCCGGATATTGCACATATCAGATATATGTTGCGGTGTCGGCGAACTATATGCTATTAGCCTATTCGTTCGTAACACTGTTGATTATTTTCGTTAGTATCGCTGTGAGCTTTAAAATGCTTCAACGGATGCAAGAAACGTCTGAGTAGACTGTGAAAAAAGCAAAGTTTTTACAGATGTACTATTAAATAAAGTGGCTCCTTAATGAGGGGCCTTTTTATTTAAATAGATTAAGATAAAATTGTTGATATCAATAAATTAGTAGTACTGATAGAGGAGTTTATATAAAAGGGTAGAATAATAAATAATATAAGTTGAATTGTTGTTAGGGAGATTATATTGTTAGGAGGATATATAATGGAGCATATAGATGAGTTCTTGAGCGTGTTGACGATTGCATTAGATACGCTATATTATAAAGATCAGTATTTAATAAATCATGAATCTATGCGACATACTAAAGATAGTAAACATATTAGTGAATTATCTATCTCACATAAGCTTGGACATTACTTGGCCTTACTTATTACCGAATATGATGTAGATTGTGAATATAATCGAAATAAAGATGATAAAAAAAATATGGGAAAGAGCCATATTAGGCCAGATATTATTATTCATGAACGTGGAAGTAATGAGCATAATCTTGTTGTTATAGAAATAAAGCCTTGGTGGAATAGTGACGATACCTTATATGATGAAAAAAAGTTAGAATTTTTGACTAGTACAGATTGTGATTTTAAATATAAATACGGTTTAAGTTTAATTATTAAGGAAAATAGAGAAGATACTGAAGTAAAAATATTTATAGATGGTACAACCGATAATATTTACCATAAAATATAAAAATCTGATAATAATATAAAAGTAGCTCCTAATATAAGGAGCTACTTTAAGTTTCATTAAATTTATTATGCAATCTCCGCTTTCAAATCGATAATATTTTTTGCGGCAACGCAACCAGGGCAGTCGCAGAATTCTGCACCTTCTGCTTTGATGTCTTTAGCGTGTTGTAATAGGTTAGCAGCACCTTCTTCGCCAAGGATTTGTACAGCGAGTTCAGAACCTGCAAAGCCGATTGTTTCATCGATGAGTGCAATGTTTTGTTCTGCTACGGATACGAGTTGCTTTGTAAGCTCTGCTTGTTTTTCTGTGCCTTCTGCATCGAGCCAAGATTGAGCAAATTCTTTTACTGTTTCGTTGCTGGTTGGTGCATCTAATAAAGCTTGTACGAGCTGTGTTAATTGTGTATGTGTCATGATCATTTCCTCCATATAACTACTAACTATAGTTTTGGAATAGTGCATTTAGTATCATATGAGCACCTGTTCCTTTTGTTGAGTTCATTATAACATCTACAGTTATTTTGAATAGTAGAATGATTTGCGATAGATACTATCAAATGTGATAGATTTATGATGATAGCTGTTTTAAATTTTAATGATATAATTTACTTAATAAATGTAGTTTGTTTATAGGGGAATATATCATGAAAAAGGTTGTATGTGCGTTAGCCACGCTAGCTTTTATAGGCTCCATAAATGTTGTGTCTGCAGATGATTTGATGCGGTTTCGTCTTAATGGTAATTCTATTTATGATCAGCCTTATGGTGATCGAAATGAGTTTCCATGTCCTGACAGACTTGGTAGTTGTGCTATTACTGATAGCGATTATAAAAGTACTCGCAAAGGTCAATCGCTAGAGGTGTTTGATACTGTATATGAAGCTAAACAACATCTGAACTTTAAACCGCAGTTACCAAGTGGTTTAGAGGGATTACGTCCCGTACATGTATCCATTGTAGATTACGATGTATTACAAGTTGTGTATGCCTATCATGAGCTTTTAAAAGGAACATATTTTGACCGTGTAGATGATATGTCAAAGTATATTAAATATCGCGTATCTACAGTATCTGGTAATATCGCAGGTGACTATAAGGATTATGTGCCTCAGAAAACAGAGATTATAAATGGCATGACCGTGACTTATCGAATGGTGGATGACTCCGTATACCTAGCATCTTGGGAACATGAGGGACAGAACCATGTGTTCTTATTTAATGAGCCTATTTCTGTTGAGCGGGCTAGAGAAATGATTAACAGTGTAGAATATTGAAAAACTATTTTAAGTATAGTATATTCTAGATAGCCAATTGATAGTTATGCAATTAACTATAAAATCCCCCGGAGAGCAACTCCGAGGGATTTTTTGTATTATATATGAAAATGAAGTTATTCATAGTGACAATATTTTGCTTTTTATGGTAGAATATCTATAGAGCAAAGTGTTGATTAAATGCACTAAAGAAGCCCTTGCAAAGGATGCCGGTCCTAGCAAGGGCTTTTTTGTCAGAGCGTGTTGATTTAAATGCACCTCCTTTCCGTTACCTGATTTGGAAAGGAATTGGTAACACCTATAGTATAGCAAAATACTCTTTACACAAATAGCGATATACAGTCCTCTTTGGCGTGCTTGATATTAAAAATAACGGAGCTTATATGAACGCAGATAATTATAAGATTTCAACGTTGCCATATATAGAAAATGCTAGCAATGAGATAATGGAAAAGTACAGTATAAAAGCACAATATGAAACGGAACCGCCTCATGGCGATGCTATATATTCTATTTCTATAAAGGGTAAAGCATTGCCATTTTGGATATATGGTAGAGATGTTACTTTCATAGGTAGTAGCATGGTTATGGTTGAGTCTGTAAGATGTAAAACCTGGGATCCTATTGAAACCATGATTATTGATCTAGAGAATGAAGTGTATGCTAGTTTAAAGGAATGGTATACAGATATTTCATTTGTTAAGAATCGAATAGAGCTTACTAATCAAGTGGTAAAAATGGATAAACGAATTCTAAATAATTTTGAGACTTTAGAGTGGATAAGCTTTTAAGATTTATTGTGTAGAGGGCACATTGACTATACTATAGTGAAGTGTTATTCTATATATGACAAGGGATGTCAATATGTGACATAGTCTCATATGAACGAAAAAATAGCAGGGTGGCAGCCCTGCTATTTTTATTGTGCTAGTTACTAACGAGAATGTCTATCTAGCCACTTGCAGATATAGTGACAAGTTATACCTGCTACGACAGACATTAAAAGGGATATCAAAATGTCTAACATAGTCTCACCTCCTTTCTGTTACCAGATTGGAGTAGTAACAACTAGATTATACACCGTACATATATACGTTTCTAGAAGAAAAGAGAAATATTATAGATAAATATTAGAATACATCATATTCATCTTATTTTAATTGACATTACTCTATAGAATAAAGTACAATGTCCTTATATTTTAAATACAAGCTATGAATGGGTATAAAGGTTTACAGATCCTGCTTTCAGAGAGTTGCCGGTTGGTGCGAGGCAATAGAGGTTGTACGCTGACACTCTCCCGTGAGCTTTGGTGGC
>ENA-OWRC01003350-OWRC01003350.1-human-gut-metagenome-genome-assembly--contig:-NODE-3350-length-10507-cov-16.493781_pt1 | contig 10507 bp, 8 predicted proteins | sample MGYA00248268_ERZ651895 | MGnify/ENA primary metagenome ERZ651895 (study PRJEB26924, sample SAMEA4378242) | human gut metagenome | biome: human gut; feature: human-associated habitat; material: faeces...
CGTTGTATGATTGCATGGAGGGACTCCTTTTTGTATTGTGTTTTTATGAAATTTTATTGATAACTTCTATTTTGGAAGTAAGCTTTGACCCATTGTCCTGCTTCGCTTAAATCTTCTTCTGTCCAATCAGAAATTTTTGTGCTATTTGCTCTGAACACACTGCTGCTCTCATCTTTATTTGCCAAGTTCCAACACATAAAGCTTATCTGATACTTGTTTAATAAATCCAACCATTTCGCAGTAGATTCAAAGTCATTCACACCATTTCCCGAAGCATCACACATTCCAAACTCGCTCACAAAAATCGGCAGACCATTCTGTGCATAGCTTTCCAGCCGATTGCGCAAATCATCCTTATGTGTTCCTGCATAAAAATGTAACGTATACATAACATTTTTATCTTCTAATGGCGACTCTGCTGCTTTATCAATCTCCTGACTCCATGTCGGAGTTCCTACCAGAATTACCGCATCCGGCTTTTTTTCTCTAATGACTGGAATTATTTCCTCTGCATATGCTTTGATACTTTCCCATGAAGTACCACCATTTGGTTCATTACAAATCTCATAAAGCACATTGTCATTATTAACAAAAGTTTCTGCCATCTCTTTAAAGAAAGCAATTGCCTCATCTTTATTCTGATTTGGATCACCATCACTCAAAATGTGCCAATCCACAATCACATACATTCCTAAATCTGTTGCATAGGAAACGCCATCCTTAACAAGCTGTTTTAATTGCTCTTTATCTCCGCCAGAACAATATCCTCCATCTTCCGCCGTATACATTGCCAGACGTATGCAGTTTGTATTCCAATCATCCCGAAGTGTGCGAAAAGCATCCGGATTCACATACTGCGGAAACCATGCAATTCCATGCGTAGACATTCCATAAAGCTGCACTACATCGCCATGCTGATCGGTCAACTTTCCATTTTCTACATGCAATGCGCCATGCATTTCAAAAGGAGATAGCTTCTCTGTGTTTTCATTTTTTTCTGTATCTTGGATTTTCTCTGTATTCTGGATCTTTTCTGTATCCTGCATTTTTTCTGTTTCTATATTTTCGCTATTCTCCTGCATTTGTGCTTCTGATACCTCACTTTCAGTTTGATTCACTGTATTTTGTTGGCTGCATCCTGATAGCATACTGATTAGCAATGCATAACTTCCCACTTTTTTCATATATGGCATTCTCCTATAAACAATGATAATTATTATCTTTTCGCCAAGCTACTGCCCTATTATTCTCAACTATCGAATAATACTTACTCATCCTTCCAAATTGTAAATGTGTACCGTCTCTGACAAATTACGTCATTTGATTGAAAACTATGTAAAAGCATCAAATAAGATTTCTTTATAATATCTATGATATCATATAAATAGCTTTATTTGACAGATATTTTTTAACGTCAAAGTATGTTAATTAACAACATAAGAAAAAGTCCTACCTGTCCTATTAGAAATACAATCCACGCTCCTACAAGAGGAGCGACTCCATATGGATTATTGACTGCAAATGTCAGATTATTTCAATCCACGCTCCTACAAGAGGAGCGACTGTGTGCTTTCTGTGTTAGGTCCCCAGTCTTCAATTTCAATCCACGCTCCTACAAGAGGAGCGACAGCAAAAATGCACAATATTCCTTATGCATCTCTGCAATAATTATTGCATAGTGTCTATATAATTCCATCAAAACCGCAATAATTATTTTATGCAACACAAAAAATATTGCATTTTTCCGGTGCGAATCATCCGCTTTTTCATGTTCGCTTATGATCCGCACCGCTTTAAAATATCAGCGTATTTTCTACTGATATTCCTTTTTTTACACCCAGACATTCTATTTTCTGTTTTTGTTTATCGTTTAAATAATAAATACGAATGCTGTCTTTTTCTTCGTCTATAATTTCCTGTAGTTTTCCTTTCAGCATGCGACACTGGGCACCATCTACAATACATTCAAAAACAGAATTTTGTACTCGTACTCCATAGTTTACACATTGTTTTGCTACTTTACGAAGTCTGCTCTTTCCTGCTTCATTTTCTGTATTAACATCATATGTAATCAATACAAGCAAAATATCACCTCTATTTCCACAAAAATGGCGGATATGCATCAATGTCTCCACGTAAATATCTTGCCAAAAACATTGCCTGCATATAAGGAACCATTCCCCACTGAATCTTTTCTTTTAAATATGGATGTATTATCTGTTCCTGTTTTCGCTTCTGCCATTCGTCAAGCACTCTCTTTCTGGCATCATCTGTCAATAAGATTGCTCCATCTTCTTTTTCTATAAAATCTGTTTTGCCCACCATCCTTTTATTAATAAGACGCAAAACAAAACGATCAGCCAGCGCAGGCCGAAGTTCTTCCATCATATCCAATGCCAGTGAATATCTTCCAGGTCTATCTCCATGTAAAAATCCGACACATGGATCCAGTCCAACTGTTTCTAACGATGCTGCCATCATGCTTGTTAATAGTGTATATACAAATGATAATAATGCATTTACCCTGTCCAGAGGTGGTCTTCTGTTTCTCTCATGAAAATAGAAATCTTCTTTTTGCTGTAAAATCAATTCATCAAAAACAGAAAAATACTGTGACGCAAGTTCACCCTCTATTCCCCTGAGTTGATCTTTGTTGTTACTGATTCTGATATCAGGTATTTTATCCCGAAGCCTCTCTGAAACAATTTTTAATTTATCTGCATCTGTCTGTAGTGAATGATCTCTTATGGTACGCTCGATTACCCACCGTCCATTATAAACTTTTCCGACAATCGTATTGCGTGCAATCTTTAGGCTTTCCTGCTCGTCTGCTGCAACTTCATACTGTTTCTTCCTCAGAAGCACATTTCCTTTTGTCTTTCCTTCTACCCTTGCCAGGAATGAGCCGGACGGCGTCAAAAATACAATTGAAATATTATTATCTGCACATTTTCCCATCAACGCCGGACTGGCTCCTGCTCTGCTAAACGTTACAATCATTTCAAGATTATGAAGTGGCATTCTTCCAAGCTCTGCACCTTCCTCTTTAATCACCACATTTTCTCCATCCAGAGATAAATATTTATTCTCGGATGTGATATAGAGAGTATTCAACAATTTTTTCATGTGTTATCCTCCAAATCTTCTGCCAATATATTATTCATGTATGTTTCAACATTTCCCGTTTTTTCCAGTTCCGGCAGACACAAATCTTTTAAAGAACACACATAACATGCTTTCTTCTTTTTTGCTTTTGGTGTATAACCCCTTTCATAATATTGATGCATTTCATCAAACATATCTTTTACGTTCTGCTTGATACCCTCTGTAATCTGAATATTAACACGATGCTTTATCTCTCCATAATACAATGCGCCCTGTGTAATTGTACAATCCAACATTTCTTCCAGACACATGGCCTGTGCAGCTACCTGCAGGATATCCGCATCATGATCTTTTGGTTTTCCTCTTTTATATTCTATCGGTAATGGCGTATATTTCCCACCAAATGTACGTATCAAAGTACCAGACTCATCTGCATGAAATTCCACAATATCACAAATCCCACTCACACCCATTATTCGTGAGAAAACCGGCATTCCACGAGAAATGATGATATCTTTTCTTTTCTCGTGGAATGCCCCATTATGCGCCTGTCTGTGCATAAAGTTTCCATCCATTGTCTTGTAGTTTTCAGTCCATTGCTGTTCCAGATGAATCAATGCCCATTGTCTTCTACAAAACGCAAAATGCTGTATCCCGGAGATCATCAGATAATCGTCTTCTTTATATTCCTTCAATTATTTCCACTTCCAATCCCGGTAAGGAATCTAACGTAATTTCGTAGTCATCAATATTCTTTGGAAATTCTGTCTTCTTCTCAATTTTCAGTAAGCGATGAACTTTTGCCGAAGAATACTGTCCCATCGGGCAATTATGCTTCCACCAATAAACTTTTACCACTTCCATGCTTCCATCTGGTCTTGCGGATGATGCATCATTTTCAAAGAGCGTCCTCAGTGCTTCCTTTATCTTTTCTGCATCTTCATCCGAAAATCCAGTCTTTTCTGCGAGCTGATGATTAATACTTCCCTTCACCGTATACAGGGCAAAATTAACACGATGTTTCATTCCCATTGTATCATGACTTGTTTCTGAATTTACACTTTTCGTGATCTGTATACTTTCAATGTCAATAGGATCTACACTGAATGCCGACTGAATTGTTACAGGTCCTCTCACTCCAACTGATACGGAATTTCCTTTAAAAGCAAATACCTGTCCAAATGCTCTCACATCAATCCACGACTCACATGCTGCTTTGGCATATGCCTCATCATCTTTTGTTTTCAATGCTTTCTGCATCTTGTCATTTGTCTTTGTCCTGTCTGCAAGACTCTTGCATCCATCATCACAGCGGTCTTCGCTTTGCACAAAAATTTTCTCTCCCAAATCCTGCAGACGATTTCTGATTTTTCTTTTCAGACATACATCCGAAATTTCTCCGAATCCGTCAAAATCTTCTCTCGGACGATTTCCATTCAACGGATCTCCATTCGGATTTCCATGATTCACCATAATCACCACTTCAAAATCAATTTTGTTTGTAAATACTCCCATTACTCTTCTCCTCCTTCATTCGACTTTTCGCCTTTTGATTTTATTAATTTTTCTCTTTCCTCGTAATAACCAAGTAAATATCTTTCATTCAAAGGATTGTTGTTGAATCCATCTGTTTCCCGAAGAACATTTATGATCTGCATTATTTTGTTTTCTATTTTCGCTCTTGCACCCGGATTTAACCGTTTCAGATATGCTCTCACTATATGACTATAGAGTCTTTCATAAGTGATTGCCGGACGTCTGGTATACACATTCCACATTTTCTTTGCATTGGTAAGTCTGTCATCTGTTTTACTTTCCTGTAAATATAGTGCTCTCTCCTCGACTTTTTCAAGGATAGCAAGTAATTGTCCAAACAGATAGCTTCTATCTTTCTCTAGCTCCATACTGTTCACCTTCCCATCAAATTCATTATATTTTATCATTGCACAAGCCACCGGCGCCACACAGTTCTGCCACACAAAAGAGCTGTATGCCTGTGGATTTGAAGCCCTGTTTACAGCAGCTTTCACAATATCAGCCGGTATTTTGGGACTCAGTCCGATAATACACGGTAAAATTCTTCGGATTGTAGCTTTTCTCAGTTTGTCATTACATGTCAGATATCCTTTTTCCTGTTCTGTTCCATACGCAGCAAGTGCTATCTCATTTGGTGATGGCGCTGTGTTATTTATGAACACCCATTTTTTTGTTTCATGTAATTTTATCCATCGTGGCCAGGTACAATTCTGATGCCAGTGAAGAACTCTGTCTATAAATTCATTTCCCGGAACTTCCTGATAGTAAGTAACAGCTAACCTTCCTGTTGTTGCTGCATCAACCGACAAAATGATTACTTCATCATCCGGTTGGAGTTTTGCCCGGTATCCAGCCATCGCCTGATTCAATTTCTCTGCAAATTTTCTGTCGAGTTCTATGTCATCCTCGTCCCTGCATTCTGCTGCCCAATCAAAATCTGCCAAAAATGTTTCCTGTGTATCTCCAAATAAATCAACTACATCCAAAGCCAGATTAGAATCTTTTTCTTTTAGATTTTGTGGAAGCTTCCACACCACAGTCATCTCACCGTCTATATATTTTCCCTGCCTTGCTAACAACCAGCGCAAAGCATTATGTGCTTTCTGCGAAGTTTCATATCCAATACTGGCAGCCTGCTCACGATTCGCGAACCTTCCCCGGTAAGTAAAACCAGAGGTATCATTTGCCGAAAAAATCTTTGCTTTATCCCCGGAATTTCTGATTTTCGATGGATGTTTTTCAGAACATTGTATCTTTTCACCCGTCACATAATCTATATTACAATTATGCAAATTAGTCTTGTAATACTCGATAAAAGAGTGATACATTTCCGGCTCTTTCCACAATTCATGTTTTTCTCCATTATCCCATACTGCAAATCTTACCATCGCATCTTTTTGGGCAACTGACTGAATTTTATTTTCATTTTCGGACAGAAAACCATCTTCAGCCAATACCAATAATTTTGCTTTTATTAAATCCTGAATCAGTGTAGCTTTTTTCAAATAAAGATATACACATTGCAGCCACTTATTGGAAAATTCAGAGCTTGTCCATTTTCTCAAACTATTAATGTAATCATTATAGTATTCTGTCTTGTCCTCATTTGTGTATAACGAATAATCTCCTGCAACATAGCAAAGTTTGTCACATAATGCATGCGGACAGCTTCCATTACTTCGCGAAGCCGAATCCTCGGTTACTGGGATAATCGTGATTTTATCTTCCCCATCCTTTGGAATGATTCCGGACAAAGCCGGCATAAATTTACCTTTTAGGTCAATCGTCACTTCTATCTGCGCATTTGCTGTAGAATGCGAGATTGGAAGTAAGATTGGATCTTCATTTACCTTTTTCCCCACAATCGCTTCGCATGCGTCATATGTTTTTTCAAGCATTTGTATCCAGCCCAAAAAGATTCCCCCTTTCAAATTCCCTTATTCCACAGAAATTTTTTTCGTCAAATGTTTTCATTTCCATTTCCGCAACTACTTTTCTGATCTGACATTCTTCCGGTTCCGGAAATCTAATCACTCCGTCTTTCATGTATGCATTCCATAACCGGATCGTCATATGCTTTTTCTCATTCTCCCTGACTGCTTCATCCCAATATGTAATTCCATGTACCATGATTCCAAAAGAAATATTTCCATCATTGTCATAGAATCCTTCTCCTTCCATCACTGTACAGGGTTCTACATATCCCTGACATTCTCTTGTTCCAAGAAAAATATCTCTCCTGCCTCCTCTTTCTAACATTCTTTTTGCAATTTGATAATGCTTATTCTCATTCCGGTCATTTACAAGATCCGGTCTGTTTTCATTCCATACAAAATGTGCTTTCACCCGGTATTCTACATCTTTTAAATATGTGTAAGATGCCAGATCGTTTCCTCCCTGATATTTTATCGGGCGCATTCCCTTTGACTCTGTCCGTATTGGATGCATCACTCTGCACTCATCAATCACCCACGTAAACGTAGGTTTCCAGTAAATACTTTCTGTGATTCCTTTCAATGCTTGATACGTTGGCACCTGATATGACAGTTTTTCGCCTCCTGTTTTCGTTAATGGATCGGTGAAAAGTGCATATTTCCCATAGACTTTATATTCTATTGCATTTTCTCTTTCCATTCTTCTTTCCCCCTTTTTCAATAATATTGTAATACAAGTTCATTGAGCAGTCCTTTTTCCATATCATAATTTTTAGCTACATATACGTCTGGTAAAAACCTGCTTTCTTCTATCACTCCATTTTGTAAGCATTCTTTTAATTTATTTTCATAAACAGACACCGTATAACGCTGTATCTTTCTTAATAATCTTTTTTTATCAGACATATTCTGCGCTGTTTCCAGTTTTTCAAGGATATCCATTCCCTCTTTATATGGAACTATCACTGTTTTTCCCTCTTCCTGAATCGGTCTGTAGTTTTCTCCTGCTGTTTCAAATGCCTGTCTGATGAAATGTTTCCGTTCTCCCGGAAATCCACTGCTCAATAATTTATATATTGTTTCGCCTTTTCCTATATCATAATCCATTTTATTGCTGACTTCCTTATAATAAATTTCATAATACCAATCCATCCACTCTGGGAAAATAATACTCTCCGTACTATTGGACTGATTATATTTTTCACAGACTTCTTCCGTTTTCTTCTGAGCTGTTCGAATCACCTCAAATTCATCCCCAACTAATTGAATTACAGTAACCCTCCCCTGCTCCATTTCCCCGTTTCGGTTGCAACGACCTGCCGCCTGTGCGATATTGTCCAATCCTGCAAGTGAACGATAGACATGATTGACTGACAGATCCACTCCCGCTTCTATCAGATTTGTACTTATAATCAAAACTTTTTCTGTACTATTTTTCAGATAATTTTTTATGCTTTCCAATTGATCACTCCGATGTTCCGGACATAAGTTTGTTGTCAGATAAAAAATCTTCACATCTTTCAATTCTGCTTTTATATAATCAAAAAATGCTCCAACTGTCTCTTTCTTATTCAAAATTAAAAGTATTGTCCGTTCCTTTTGGAAATCATTGAATATCTTCTCTCCCAGTGATTCAAATGTGTCTGGCTCATTTATTTCAAAAGAGATGTTTGTACGCTGAAAACGCTGAAAAATATCACACACTCCTGTGACCATATCCTTAGGCGCTGTATATAAAATCTTTCTTTTTATATTGCCAGATGCCAATTGCGGTTGGGTGGCTGTACACAAAATAATAGTCGCATGACATACATAACATAGAAAATTCATCATAAGATTAAATGTGTGTATTGTCTGCACCGGCAGTGCCTGTGCTTCATCTACGATAATCACAGAATTTTTCAATTGATGAAAACGGCGGATGCTTTTATTTTTCTGTGAAAACAACGTATACAAAAATTGAATCATAGTTGTACAGATAATCGGTTCCTTCCATGCAGTATCTATCTGCTTCTCCTGTTCATCAGAATTGCTGACATTTGAGTGATGTTCCATCACCCATTCTTCGTTTCTGACTGCTTTCTTTATCACTTCAGTGCTTTGTTCTGTGATGGATATGAATGGCGATATGTAAAATATATGGGAAACTTCCGGTGTTTTTCTCTCTGCTGCCACTTTCAGTGCATATCCCAAAGATGCTAACGTCTTTCCCGCACCTGTCGGAAGTGATAACCGATATATTCCATATGATGTCTCTGAGAAATTCATACATTCTTCTCTAATCTTTTTTCGCAGTTCGAAGATTTGTTTTTGTTTCTCTGTTCTGAGATTCTCCTGTGCTTCTTTTTCCAGCTTATCCATATATTGCTGATAATTTTTCAAAGCCTTCTGATATACGTTTGCAGTTTCCATATTATCATCAAGCATACTGTCACCCATTGCTCTTGCTGTATCTGTCCAGTCTGAATCTATTTGCAAAGACAAAAGCAATCGTTCCATACAGCTCATATAAAAAAATCTCTCTGTGCCTTCTGTCTGTCCATTCTGACAGATTTGTTTTAATGGTTTCAAAAAAGCGGTTATGAATTCACCATATGCCTTTCTCATCTGACTGCATAACATATCTTTTGTAAAATGCATTTCTTCAAACCACAGTCTTGCAATTTCATCCAGTTTTTCTTTTTCAACCACATTCAATCTGACTTCAAACTTGTCTTCGCCATCTTCATCTATGCAGTCATAAATTCCATGATGTGCCGTAATCGTATATGAAATAAGCTCTATCAAAAGCCTCATATCTTGAACTGAATGATAGGGACTGTTCTTAAATTCCTGCATTAATAATTCAGCTCCTGCAGAGCTATGATTTACTGCTCCCCTTTTGGGTAGATCATCTTCTTGCTTGATATATGCCTGAAATTCAGTACTAAACTTTCCTGCATCATGCAATTGCAGACAAAGTGTAGCTAATGTTCCTATTCCTATCTTTTCTCCTTCACTCTGTGCATACTGTCCCGCTTCCAGTAAATGTACTGTTAATTCCTGCTTTTTTTCATTTTCCTTGTGTGCCAGATACATTTTTCTTTCCTCCTATCTTCATATTATTCTTTCATACCCTGTTTGTCAATATATTATCCATATTATAGAATAATATTTTTACCAATTGACATTCATACGTTATTATTTATAATAAAGATTGTCGTATTTTACTACGCGGATTGAAAATATAATATGGAGAATATTGTTCTCCTTCAGCAGGGTTTTCCCTGCTGATTTTTCATTACTGAAGATATAGCACTTTAACTGTCCAATAATTTGTACATTTTAATTTAAATCAACAAAAAATTGCTATTTAAATATTTAAACCACAGAAGTTAGAACTATGGTTACACATCGAAAATATTCAATAATGAATTGCTTAGAACATTTCCGCTATTAAAAACGAGTATCAAAATAAGGCCTTTTAATAGGTAGCATAGATATAAAGCGAAAAGCCGTATGCCCGAGTAAGGCAAGTACGGCTTTGTTTAGGGATATAGTGGAAAATGCTTTTCATATTTCTTGATTTTTTCTTAAAATGTGTTTTTTCCGTCTACTATAATCATTTTTTATTTGTTTTTTGAAAGTTAAAACCCTGCATAATCATTTGGATTATGCAGGGTTTTCCGTTCCCTATTATAACATACCAAGTAATAACCGGGAACTACAGCCTTTATCTTTTAAAAGTCGATTAATAAAAATTATAACATACCAAGTAATAACCGGGAACTACAGCTTGTCCAGATTGTGGGCATCAAGTAGAAGAATTATAACATACCAAGTAATAACCGGGAACTACAACTACAATGTATTATGGGAATCCAGTGATAATATTTTAAAAAAAATATAAATGGAAAAAACATTAGTAACATATGTTCAAAGTAAACATCATG
>ENA-OWRC01003352-OWRC01003352.1-human-gut-metagenome-genome-assembly--contig:-NODE-3352-length-10500-cov-4.146003_pt1 | contig 10500 bp, 9 predicted proteins | sample MGYA00248268_ERZ651895 | MGnify/ENA primary metagenome ERZ651895 (study PRJEB26924, sample SAMEA4378242) | human gut metagenome | biome: human gut; feature: human-associated habitat; material: faeces...
TTGTCGTATTCATCATATTTCCTGCTCCGCTGCCAAGAATACTGATCCCCCATTTAATGGCCTGATCTTGATTAAACTGAACCTGATTTACAAGCTTCATAATTTCTTGATTATTGTGTGAAAAATCTCGAATCCAGTTTTGCATCTGTGGAACAAAATTCGCAATACTTATCATCAAACTTGCTATTGTCCGGGTAAGCTGTGGAATCACACCAAACATTACTAATACAACTACACCGACAGCCAAAATGATCGTAAGAAGCAAACTTACCGGCCTGGCGAGCTTTTTTCCTGCCTTATTCTCTTCTTTTGCCTTGCCAAAAATCTTCTTTTCCAAAAAACTCATTGGCACATTGATCACGAAAGCGATTGCTCCACCAAGTACAAATGGAAATATAATTCCCCCTATCGTTTTCAGTACATCGATCACTACTTCAAATTTCCACAATGCAACTACAAGCAGCACTGTAAAAATAATCAGTTCTCGAATTTTTTTCATAGATAACTTATTTAAATCCATTATCCTTCTCCTAATTTCTTAAAATCAGCCAACTATACTTTTATGCAACAAGATATTTTTCATCATATGTTAAAATAATATTGATGTCAAGACGCTTTATCAATTCAGCTTGGCATTGTATCATTCTTGTGATAATGTTATTTATGAACGTTATGCAACGAATAACTATCAGATATTGAAAATAAAACCTGAAAAAATCGAAATAACGAAATTTATACGAAAAGAGAAATAAGAAAATGGCACAAAAACAAAACAAATTGACTCAAACTGGTATTGTAACACTTCTTGCTTGTGTATGCTGTATCCTGTGGGGAAGTGCAATCCCGGTGATTAAGACAGGGTATCACCTTCTGCAGGTGGATTCTTCAGACACTGCAAGTCAGATTGTCTTTGCTGGAATCCGCTTTACTTTAGCTGGGATTTTGGTGTTAATTTTTGCATCAATCAAGGAAAAGAAAATGATGCTTCCTGATCGGGAGCTCTTAAAATATGCCATTCCTGTGTGTCTTGCCCAAACCGTGGGGCAATATTTCTTTTTTTACATAGGAGTTGCACACACTTCAGGAGTGAAGGGTGGAATCATTACCGGACTTGGAAATTTTATCGCAATTCTGTTGTCTTGTCTGGTCTTTCGAAATGAACGAATGACAAGCAGAAAAATTGCAGGATGTGTTCTTGGATTTGCAGGCGTTGTAGTAATCAATCTGATGGGAAATTCTCTGGATATGGGTTTTCAGTTGATTGGAGAAGGGTTTATCCTGATTGCACAATTGTCTTATGGAATATCCACTGTGCTGATTAATCTTTTTTCTAAAAAAGTATCACCGGTCGTATTAAGCGGAACCCAGTTCACGATGGGCGGAATTGTTCTGACTTTAATTGGACTTGGAATGGGCGGACGCCTGGGAAATGTAACTGCCGGTGGTTTGGCAATTATATTTTACCTTGCGCTGGTTTCGGCAGTGGCATATACGCTCTGGTCTATACTGCTTGCATGGAATGATGTTTCCAAGGTTGCGATTTTCGGATTCGTAAATCCACTTTGCAGCGTAATCTTATCGGCACTGATACTCGGAGAGGTAAAACAGGCATTTAATGTAGGGAGTCTGATGGCGTTAGTTTTAGTATGCGCAGGGATTTATATTGTTAATCATAAAAAAAACTAACATGAGAAGGATGTCAGACAATCAAAAATACTTTAATCAGGAAATTTTTTAGAAAAATATATATTATTAGAAAGGAACTACTCTCATGACAAAGCGACTTATAGACACAACAGCAACTGAATTATCTTCTTATAGCAAATCAGATTTATTAACTTCTATTGCAGATAGTGAAGGAAGAACACTTGCTGCAGAAACAATTGGAACCGTAACCCCAATGTTAGTGAACATTACAAATGCAGAATTTGTAACCTCACTTGGAGCAGACTTGATCATGTTAAATATTTTCGATGTCAATCAGCCTGTAATCCAGGGATTGCCACATGTATCACCGGAAGATACTATTCGTGAAGTAAAACGTCTTACCGGAAGAATGGTTGCGATAAATCTAGAACCGGCTACAATTAAAAACAATGACGAGGAGTCTGTCTGGAATCTGACAACAGGTCGCCAGGCAACCGTTGATAATGCAAGAAAAGCTGCCGATATGGGAGTAGACATGATTGTTCTGACAGGCAATCCTGGAGTAGGGGTAGACAATGAAGCAATCATACAGGCTCTTTCTAAATTAAAAGACGCTGTTGGTAACCGAGTCATCCTTACAGCCGGGAAAATGCATGCATCCGGAATCATTTCAGAAGCAGGAGAAAAGATTCTTACTGAAAAAGATATTGTAGATTTTATCGATGCAGGAGCAGACGTAATATTACTTCCGGCACCGGGAACAGTTCCTGGGATCACAATGGAATATGCCAGTAAACTAATCAAAAAGGCTCATGAAAAAGGGGCATTGACGATGACAACGATTGGAACATCCCAAGAGGGGGCAGATGAAGATACTATTCGCCAAATTGCTCTTATGTGTAAGATGGCTGGCACAGATATTCACCATATTGGAGACAGTGGATATATGGGTATGGCATTGCCTGAGAATATCACAGCCTATAGTGTGGCAATTCGTGGAAAACGCCATACATACCGAAGAATGGCAATGTCCCTTCTTCGCTAAAGGAGAGTAGAAATACTCTCCTTATTTTTGAATAATCCCTTGATAACCTGCTTTAAGGAAGAGATCAAAGCAACCCTGGAATCTGCACCATTCCTCATCAGACTCTCCCAGATGCTTTCTGCACATCCCCAAACATCCCATAATTTGAACTGTCAATAAATCTGTTAATGAAGCTTCATCCAATTCCGTCTTGCCACTCATTAAATCAAGAAAATCTTGCCTTAGTGCCGCAACAGTATGCTTTACAGCTTGAAGAAACAACGCTTCTGAGAAAAAAAGCGGCTGATATTTTGGATTCTTTCGAAGAACCCAACAAAGCCCCTTCTTTGAATTTGAATTCGATGCATTTTCTGATAGCAACGCCATATTTTTAATATCACATAATGCATCTGAAAACAATTCGTCAACCACCTGCCCTATGTTACCAAAATGAGCATAAAATGTTCCTCTGCTAACACCTGCATATTTGCAAAGATCCGTTATAGTGATTTGCATATAATCCTTTTTCATAAGGAGTTGCAGGAATGCATCTTTAATAGAATTATGTATAAAATTGTCTTGAAATAAAATTGTTTTTTCTTCTTTCATATATTTTTAAAAGCTCCGCAATATATATAATTATAGTATAAATTGACATAAAAATAAAGTATCTTTTCCAGATTTTAGGCTATTTTAAACAATCTGATTAGCTTTGTTCAAACACATCTGAAAGAGATTGGTTTATCGATTTGTTTATGTTATGTTGGGTATATAAGAAGCGTGTATATAAAAATAGAAGGAGGTAGGTATTCTATGGGAGAAACATTATACACAATAGGAACGGATCAGCAGCAGGCATGGATGAAAAAAAACTGTTTTCCACCTAGAGGATACGGTTACTCTGAACCGGGAACATATTCTCTCGATGCTACAGAAGTTGCAGCATACAATGTCGCGAAGTCATTTTATCAGGTCTATCCGGAAGTCTGGAATATCGATTATATTGCAAAGGAAACCGGAATCAAACCAGCTGATATCAAGGATCGATTAAAACGAATGTATGATGAACATCTTATCATGTTCGTTATGAATCCAAATGTTGGTGTTTACGGTTGGGGACTTTATTATTGGGTTGTCAAATTAAAAGACGGTACAGATCCAAAGGTAAAAGCTGAATTTGCCAAGTGGTATCAGAATAAAGATGATATTTGTACAGGATATCTCGCAGAGGGCGATTTCGATTTCTTTAACGGAAATCACATGAGAGTTCTGGACAATCTTCTTGCAGATGTTATCCAGCCATGGAAAGACAGACCGGAAGTAGAATATGTACATCTTTGCCCAATCAGAGCAGATGTCAGGGAATCATTGGTGAACCAGTGGGATGTTCCGGAAGACAGATACAGAAAATTTATTTTTGGAGAAGAACAGAAGAAGAAATTCCTTAAAGTTCAGAACAAAATAGATAAAAAAGATTTTGCCATTATTGAAGCTCTTAACAGCACAAAATCCATCGCAGATATGTTTGATTTTGATATGTTGGAGAAGTTATCCGGCTTAGATGGCAAGCAGATGAAAAAAGACATTGTAATGTGTGTTGATGAACGAAAATTTATGCTGCCAATGATTTATATTAATTACAGAGCACTTGGAATATCAATGCATATGTATCTGGTTCGTATGTTCCAGAATGTTCCAAGTTACAGAAAAGCAGAAATTGTAGATGAATTCTCACTTATGCCAGAATTTGTAGACATTCTTCAGTTCGGTGATTCTTTCTACGATTGTATGCTGACTGTTTATACTGAGGTAAATGACGTCGAAGCAATCCGAAGAATGTTGGAAGGATACGCTGAGATTGAAGAAGTAAAGGTAGCAAATTCAAAGAGACAGTTCAGACGTTGGGTAGCCCGTCTTGATGATGATAACGGATATTGGGAAGAATGCGTTATGACGGATGACTTTTTACAGAACAGACTGGAATCCGGTTCCGTAAAATGTCGTTTCTCAACTGACTCAGAGGAGGTGAAATAATATGATCGTAAAACATCCAAGAGAATATGTTGTTGATAAACTTCAGTATGCATTAAATCCAAAAACGATTGCCGTAGTCGGAGCCAGCCGTTATTCTACAAAAGTCGGCTATAAAGTTGTTGATGGCCTTTTAACATGGGGATATAAAGGAAAGATTTATCCTGTAAATCCAAGAGCAGATAAAGTTGCCGGATTTACAGCTTATAAGACTGTAAAGGATATTCCTGATGAAATCGATCTTGCTTTTCTTGCTGTACCTGCACACATTGTTAAATCTGTTTTGGAAGATTGTGTTGAAAAGAAAGTTAAGATTGTTGTTATTGCCACAAGTGCATTTAAAGAAATCGGACGTGGAACACTGCAGGATGAACTCACTCAATATTGTCGTGATCATGAGTTGCCTCTGATTGGACCAAACCTTGTAGGAATGGGAAGTCCATACCTTAATTTCAACTGCGGATTTATCCCTTATCTTCCAATCAAAGGTCCTGTAGCAATGATTTCTCAGTCAGGTGCCAACTTGCTTGCGGCACTTGGAACCTCACAGAAAGATCATTTTGGAATGAGCTTCTTCGTAGGACTTGGAAATAAAGCTGACGTTGATTTCTGTGAGTTTATATCCTACGCTGGAAGAGATGAAAACAGTAAATGTCTTGCAATTTATATTGAAGGACTGGATAGTCCTGATGCATTTATTGAAGCTTGCCGCAGTGTTGATAAACCGATCGTAACAATAAAAGTCGGTGGTTCAAAGATTGGTGAAAAAGCAGCATTTGCACATACTGCTTCTGAAAACAAAGGAACAAATGATGCCTTTTATGATGATATTTTTGAAAAGGCTGGAGCTATCCGTGCGACCACATGGCAAGAATTCCTCGATATATCAATGGCATTAGGAATGCAGCCGGCACCAAAGGGTGACAATATCGTTATGATTACCAACGGTGGTGGTTCAGGTCTTCTCAGCTGTGATCACTTTGAACGTCGGGGAATGCCAATGCATGAGCTGGCAGAGATCTCTCCTAATCTAGCAGGAAGAATCCGTGCATATATGCCAATGTTTGGTTCTCCGCTTAATCCTGTTGATATTTCCGGAACAGCTTCACCTGTTCAGTATAAAGGTGCATTCACACAGGTAATGCGTGACCCGAATGTACATGGAATACTTGGATCCATCTGTCCGACAGCAGTAACAGATGTTCCGGCTGTAACAAATCTGGTTATCGATATTTACGAGACATATAAGCATCTTGGAAAACCGTTCATTATGGAATGCCAGGGTGGTGAAGAATGTCAGGAAGCTATCATGAAGTTGAGAGATCATGGAATCCCAGCTTATCCGACTGCTGAACAAGCCGTAAATGCTATGGTCGCTCTCTACAAATATGGAAAAATAAGAAATAAATTATGAGCAGACATTCAGATTATGATAGAAGTTGTATAAACGACTACTTCTCTTCTATAAAAAGCTCTTATAAGAAAATGACACCTCATTTAGGGGTGTCATTTTCAATAGCTTTATTTTCTTTGTATTAAAATCTTACCCTCTCCCGATCCGGATGTTCTCCCGACCATCCGATCTGCGGTAAAGTCATCAACTGATACATATCATTTTCCTCTATGTCAAATCCGAAAACATCCAGATTCTGATGCATTCTCTCACCAGAAGAGGATTTTGGCAACGGTAACACACCGCACTGCAGAGCAAATCTGATACAGATCTGTGCGACAGATACCTGATATTTTTCTGCAAGTTCCATAAGAAGTGGCTCCTTGAGAACTCTGGCTCGACCGATTGGGCTCCATGCCTCTACCTGAATCCCCGTCTGCTTACAGAAATCAACTGCAGCCTTCTGCATATATCCCGGATGGAATTCTAACTGATTCACCATAGGAGTAATGCTTGTCCGCTCTAACAGATTGTTCAAATGATGTGGCAGAAAATTGCTGACACCGATTGCCCGTACCTTTTTCGACTTATAGAGATCCTCCAATGCCTTCCATGTCTCCACATCCAAATCTCTCCACTCTGCATTCAGATCAGAAGGTCTTGGCCAATGAATCAGATAGAGATCCAAGTAATCTGTACCTAATCTTTTACAAGTGCTTTCGAACTCCTGCAAAGTTGAATCATATCCAAGATGATCTTTCCATACCTTTGATGTCAGGAAAAAATCTTCTCGTGGAATTCCACTCTCGCGTACAGCTTTTCCTACTGCTTCTTCATTGAAATAAAAAGCTGCCGTATCAAGATGGCGATAGCCCTGTCTGATTGCTTCACTTATAATTGCTTCATCGGTATTGTCTGCGGCTTTATAGGTGCCAAACCCCACTGCTGGGATTTCCACTCCATTAGCTAATGTAAATGTATGTCTCATATGATGCTTCTCTTTCTTGTTATATAGATGCTGCGAATATTATTCGAATTCCACTGTTCCTGTCGGCTTTGGTGTAAAATCATAAAGTACACGGTTGATTCCCGGAACTTCATGTGTGATACGTTCTGTAATATGAACCATTAATTCATGCGGAATCTCAGCAACAGTTGCTGTCATAACGTCGATAGAGCATACTGCACGAACGATACAAGACCACTCAAAAGCACGTTTTCCATCCTTGATTCCTGTAGATCTGAAATCCGGAACAACAGTAAAATACTGCCAGATCTTTCCTTCGAGTCCATTCTTTTCAAATTCCTCACGAAGAATTGCATCAGATTCACGTACTGCTTCCAAACGATCACGTGTGATAGCTCCCGGACAACGAACTCCAAGTCCCGGTCCCGGGAATGGCTGACGATAAACCATACCATGTGGAAGACCAAGTTCGTCTCCAACAACACGAACCTCATCCTTAAACAGAATTCTAACTGGTTCTACAAGTTCAAAATTCATATCTTCTGGAAGTCCGCCTGCATTATGATGCGCTTTGATTCCTTCTTCTGACTCAAGAATGTCTGGCCAGATTGTACCCTGTGCCAGGAACTCAATACCATCAAGCTTTCTTGCTTCTTCAGCAAATACTTCGATAAATTCTCCACCGATAATCTTTCTCTTCTCTTCTGGATCCTCAACTCCTGCTAATTTGTCAAGGAAACGATCTGTAGCATCCACATAAACCAGATTTGCATTCATCTGATTACGGAATACTTCGATCACCTGCTCTGGCTCACCCTTACGAAGCAGACCATGATTAACATGAACACATACTAACTGCTGACCAATTGCTTTGATCAAAAGTGCAGCAACAACAGATGAATCTACTCCACCGGAAAGTGCAAGAAGAACTTTTTTATCCCCTACCTGTTCTTTGATCAATGCAACCTGCTCGTCAATAAAAGCCTTTGCAAGCTCTGGTGTTGTAATGCTTTCCATGTCAGCCGGACGTCTGATTTCAGTAACATTCATTTGATTTTCCTCCTTAGTATCCTCTCAATATCTACAATGATTGTATCGTCATTATGATTACACGTCAACACATTCTGGTATAATTTGATTTATTACTATTTCGAAAAAACTTTAGCGATTTAAAGCAGAAAATCAATGAATTGTATTGTAGTATACAAAAACAGCTGTTATAATATTAAAAATAATAATCAGATGGGAAAGGTGATAAAATGAATCAGTTAGAAATATTAAGAGAGAGTCTTGGCCAGTGTGATGAAATCATCCTGGATGCATTGCTTATGCGTAATCGTATTGTAGAAGATATCATGGCTTATAAGGAGACCAATGATCTTCCAATCTTACAGCCGGAACAAGAAGCCAAACAGAAAGAATGGCTGGAAAAGAGAATGGAAGAAAAACGTCATAAAGCTGAAGTAGCAGATGTATTTGAAAGCATCACACTGAACAGTAAAAGAATCCAGTCCAGAAAATTGTTTAACTATAATATTGTGCTTATTGGATTCATGGGAGCCGGTAAAAGTACCATCTCAGAGTTTTTGAAAAACTCCTTTGCAATGGAAGTAATCGAGATGGATCAGATCATAGCTGAAAGAGAAGGTATGACTATTTCCGATATTTTTGAAGTATATGGCGAACAGTATTTCCGCAACCTGGAAACCAACCTTCTTATCGAAATGCAGTCCAAAACGAATGTCGTGATTTCCTGCGGCGGTGGAACTCCAATGAGAGAATGTAATGTCGTTGAGATGAAGAAAAACGGACGTGTAGTTCTTCTAACTGCCAAACCAGAAACTATTCTGGATCGTGTCAAAGACAGCCATGACCGCCCGCTGATTGAAAATAACAAAACAGTTCCGTTTATTGCCGATCTTATGGAGAAACGAAGAGAAAAATATGAAGCAGCAGCGGATATTATCATTGAAACAGACGGAAAAGATGAATTGCAGATTTGCGAAGAACTGATTCTCAGACTGCGCCAGATGGACAGCGAGTAAAAGAAACTTATGAAGTCGCATCTCAAATTCAGACTCAAAACAGGAGGGAAAAATGGAACAGAGAATTAAAGGAACAACAGGTTTATTAGCATTGATTGGAAGTCCAGTAGGACATTCAGGATCTCCTGATATGTATAACTTCTGCTTCCGTTATCATAATTTGGACTACAGCTACATGGCTTTTGACATTAAGGAAGATCAGGTACCGGCAGCATTGGATGCGATGCGTCTGTTCAAAATGAGAGGGTGCAATGTAACTATGCCATGTAAAACGGCAGCAGCTCAGAACATGGATGAGTTATCACCTGCTGCAAGAATTATCGGTGCAGTGAATACAATTGTTAATGAGAACGGAAAACTGATCGGACACATGACAGATGGTATCGGTTTTGTGGAAAATCTAAGAGATCATGGTGTAGATGTAAAAGGAAAGAAAATGGTGATTTTAGGTGCAGGAGGAGCTGCAACAGCCATCCAAGTACAGTGTGCACTTGATGGAGCAACATCCATTTCCATCTTTAATCCAGACGATCCGTTTCTTAATCGCGCAAAAGACACCGCTGCTAAACTGAAAAACGAAGTACCGGATTGTAATGTTCAGGTATTTTGTCTGGATGATCAGGAAAAATTGAAAGAAGAAATTGCAAAAGCAGATATTCTGGTAAATGGAACACTGGTAGGAATGAAACCTCACGAAGACCTTTCCCCAATCACGGACAAATCTGTATTTCGTTCTGATCTGATCGTATGTGATGTTGTATATAATCCGGAAGAAACAAAACTTCTTCGGAAAGCAAAAGAAGCCGGTTGTGCAAAAACTATCGGTGGAAAAGGTATGCTTCTGTGGCAGGGCGTTGCGGCTTATAAATTATATACCGGCCTGGATATGCCTGTAGAAGAATACAAGAAATATCAGGCAGAAAACCAAAAATAAAACTGCTCCCAGTTAAGCAAACAATAAAAATATGTAACCGTTCAGAGGCAAATATAATTTCAAAAACAGTCTTAAAAATGCAAGCATTTTTAAGACTGTTTTTTTAATTTTGCTTGGCTCTGAACAGTTACATTATTTTTTGCTATTCTTCTTAATGACAGCTATGGCTTCCACATCCTTGCTCGCCACATGTATGTCCTTCCTCATGACTGTGCTCGTGATGAGAACACTTCACATCTGGATTGTAATCCAATGTTTCATTAATAAAGGCTTCTACTGCTTCATCCGCATCTCCGGAAACTCCTCCAAAAAGCTTAATACCTGCTGCCGCTAACGCTGTCTGTGCACCGCCTCCGATTCCGCCACAGATCAAAACATCTGCGTTCAATGCATTAAGAACTCCCGCCAATGCACCATGTCCGCTTCCATTCGTATCTACTACTTCTGAATGTACTACTT
>ENA-OWRC01003355-OWRC01003355.1-human-gut-metagenome-genome-assembly--contig:-NODE-3355-length-10489-cov-3.879337_pt1 | contig 10489 bp, 9 predicted proteins | sample MGYA00248268_ERZ651895 | MGnify/ENA primary metagenome ERZ651895 (study PRJEB26924, sample SAMEA4378242) | human gut metagenome | biome: human gut; feature: human-associated habitat; material: faeces...
TAGTATGACTCCAAATATTTTGCCCTTTCACCTTTTTGAAAGGGCTTTTTTTATGTCTAAAATAAATTGTGAGACATAGATCACAAATTTAATATATATTTCATGAATATATTGAAGCTACAATAAAAAAGCATACACTATTTCCATTGTTTATATTTTACAATGGGATAATAGTCTTGAAAGATCCTTATATCGCCCATCTCCGAAAATCAGATGAACAAATCCAATCCGTTCAAGTCCATTTGAAAGAAACTGCTGCTCTTGCCAAAGTATTCGCTCAAAAACTAAATTTAGAATCAGCTGGTGAATTACTTGGACTCATGCATGATTTCGGTAAATACTCCCGCAAATTCCAAAAATATATCCACGATAAAACGGGTTTGTTTAATCCTGACTTGGATGATGAAGAAAGTACGCCGGACGGCAGTAAAGTGGATCATTCCACCGCTGGTGCACAATGGGTTTACCGCGAATTGAGAAAATTTGGTGCAGAGCAGGGCATCGGCGAATTGTTCGGACAAATGCTGGGTTTATGCATTGCCTCACACCACGGCGAAGGCTTAATTGACTGTTTGGACGGCGAAGGTAATGCCATTTGGAAAAAGCGATTTGAAAAAGAGGATGAACTGACACATTTGGCGGAATGCGAGCAGAATGCCGATGAAGCCGTTCAGCAAAAAGCGCATGAATTGGTAGGGGGAAATCTGATTCGTAGTCTGCTGAATGCAGTGAAACCGATTCTCTCCGAACAAACAACTAATAATAAAATCAAAGAATTTTATCTCAGCTGTCTGACCCGTTTCCTATTCAGTTGCCTGATTGATGCTGACCGTATCAACAGCTCGGATTTTGAGCGGAAAGATCAAAAGGATGTCCGCCGTTTGACAGAAAAACCTGATTGGCAATCAGCAATTGATCAATTGGAAGCCAAATTAGCAGGTTTTGAAAACCGTTATCCCATTGACGAAATCCGCCATCGAATTTCAGACGACTGCTTAAAAAGAGCGGTCGATTCTCAAGGCATTTATACGTTGACCGTACCGACAGGTGGTGGCAAAACATTAGCCAGTCTGCGCTACGCTCTACATCATGCACAAAAGCACAATCTCGACCGCATTATCTACATCATTCCCTATACTTCCATCATCGACCAAAATGCCCAAGCCGTGCGTGAAATTCTCGGCGAAGATTGGGTGCTCGAACACCATTCTAATTTAGAACCTGAAAAACAAAGCTGGCAGGACAAATTATTGTCCGAAAACTGGGATAAGCCCATTGTATTTACCACGATGGTACAGTTCTTGGATGCTTGGTTCGGCGGCGGTACACGCGGTGCACGCCATATCCACCCGATGACCAATGCGGTGCTGATTTTTGATGAAATTCAAACCTTGCCTGTGAAATGCGTGCATTTGTTTTGCAATGTACTGAACTGGTTGACGACATTTGGCAAAAGCACAGCAGTTTTGTGCACGGCGACGCAGCCTTTGCTCGGCAAATCAGGCTTGCAGAATTTTCCTGAAGATAAAAGGGGGGCCATTACCGCACGCGGTTTGTTAAGGTTGCCTGAAAACGCCGAAATCATGGGTAAGCATCAGGATTTGGATAAATTATTTGAAGAGTTATCCCGAGTAGAAATCCGATTTAATGAAAAAGCAGGCGGCTGGAATGTAGATGAAGCGGGCGCGTTTTTACTGGAACAGTTTGCCACGACCCCAAGCTGCCTATTTATCGTCAATACCAAAAAATGGGCGCAAGAGCTTTATCAATATTGCCAAAGGCAGAACGTGCCGCCCGAGGTATTGTTTCATTTAAGTACCAACCAATGCGCGGCGCACCGCAAAGCTATTTTTGACACCATCAAAGCTCGTTTGGAAAAAAAACAACCCGTTATCTGCATCAGCACCCAGCTTATTGAAGCGGGCGTGGATATTTCCATGGCTTGCGTGATTCGTGCTTTGGGCGGATTGGACAGCATTGCCCAAGCGGCGGGACGTTGCAACCGGCATAAAGAAGTAGATAAAGGATTGGTTTATGTATTGAATTTACAGGAGACCGATTTCTCACAGATACTTCCTGACATTGCAGTTGGGAAGGAAAAAGCGGCAACTATTTTCAGAGAGTTTGAAGAAAAAGATATATTACAGCCCAAAGCCATGAGTCGATATTTTGCGCTTTATTTTTATAATCGTAGCGATGAGATGGTATATCTCATAAATGAAAAAGACAAAAATGATGGCTTACTGCACTGGTTAAGCGATAACTGCTTCAATGCCGGAGCAAAAATTAAAGGCTATTTCAAGAATGATATTTTGAGAAAGCATGATTTGTATCCGTTACTAATGCAATCCTTTAAAAGTGCGGGGCGTATTTTCCAAGTTATTGATGCACCGACTCGATCCGTGATTGTTCCGTATGGAAAAGGTAAGGAATACATCGACACCTTATGTGGAACATGGGATGTGAAAGAGATGAGCGAAGCAAAGAAAAAAGCTCAACGCTATAGTGTGAATGTCTTTCCAAAAGTGTGGAATAAGTTGCAAGAGAAAAAAGCTCTGCATGAAACCATTAAAGGTTCGGGCATTTATTATCTAGATGAATGCCATTACAACAATGAATTCGGCTTGTCTTTAGATAAGATAAGCGAAATGACTTGCTATATATCTTAAGGAGTAATATGGACTATAACAACCATAAATTCAGTTTCCGTGTCTGGGGGCGGCAAGCCTTATTTACCGACCCCGTAACCAAAATCGGCGGCGAAAAATTCAGCTACCAAGTGCCGACATACGAAGCCATTAAAGGCATTGTCAAAAGCATTTACTGGAAGCCCACGTTGATTTGGTATATCGACCGCATTCGCGTGATGAACCCCATCCGCACTCAAAGCAAGTCCACCAAACCGCTGGATTGGAATGGCGGCAACACTTTGGCAATTTACACTTTTTTGCAGGATGTGGAATACCAAGTGGAAGCCCATTTTGAATGGAATAAGCATTGGGAAGAATTGGCCGGCGACCGTAATTTCGGCAAGCATATAGCCATTGCTGAGCGAATGCTGGAACGCGGCGGGCGGCAGGATATTTTTCTCGGCACGCGCGATTGCCAAGGCTATGTCAAGCCATGCACTTTCGGCGAAGGCGAAGGGTTTTACGATGAAATCGATAATTTAGATTTTGGCCTGATGTTCCATAGTTTCGGCTATCCCGAAGAAACAGGAAAGCCTGAATTGGTCAGCCGTTTTTGGATGGCGAATATGCAAAATGGTGTGATTGAATTTCCAAGCATCAATGACACAGAAGGTCGTCTAAAAACTCGATTTATCCGCAAAATGCAGCCTGAAAAACCGTTTAAGCGCGGCGAGAATGTGAAACCGGTGGAAGATGAAGCCAAGGAGCTGGGATTATGAGCTGGATGCAGAAACTTTATCAGACGTATGAATATGTCCAAGAACAAGGTTTGGATGATGAAGACTTGGCATTGCCGTTTCATATGTCTAAAGCGGTTCACTTAAGAGTAGTTTTAAATGACAAAGTGGAGCTTGTTCATGCAGAATCAATTAAAAGACAATTACCTATTCAGGTACCTGAAAACGTATTAAATAAAGCAGGTTCAACAATAGCTCCTAGTGCACTTCATGATAGTTTGAAATATATTGCTAAAACGGCAGAAAAATATCTGACTATTGAATATATTAGCGAGGTGGCAAAGAAGAAAGCTCCACAAAAAGGCGGAAAAAAATGGCAAGAATTTTTAGTAGGCTCAGAAGATAAGAAACGACAATTTCTAGATAAACAAAAGCAAGAATATAAGGAAAGTTTTATAGCTTATGAAGAACAATTATTCAATTGGGTTGAATTTAGTAACCTACCAGAATTAAAAATTGTTTTGCAATATATTCAAAAAGGCTCATTGATTGAAGATTTGTTAGCGAAACAGATTTTTTCTTTCAAAGACAATATATTGTCGTCTGGAAAAAATGATCCTTTTAGCTTGACTGTTATATGGGCTGTTGAAATACCTAACGATCTACATTCTGATCTATGGAATAAGCCGCGCATACAGAATCAGTGGATTAAGTATCAAGAAAGCCTGATACAAAAAGGTCGCCATAAATCTTTATGTTGTATTACCGGAGATTTAGATTATCCGACTGAAGCCTATCCGAAAATAAACGGTAATGCCAAATTGGTTTCAGCTAACGATGATACCGGATTTACCTTTAGAGGAAGATTTTATGGTGATAAAGATAATGGAGCTAAATCAGAATTAGGCAGTCAAGCTGTGATACTAGGAAAAAATGCTTCACAGAAGGCATTTAGCGTATTGAAATGGCTGATTAATCGACAAGGAATACGAAATGGTAAGCAAGTAATTTTAGCTTGGTCGAGCAATTGCATATCGGATGAAGATAAACTTCTATCAGATCTTTATCAAGACGATGTTGTTTATACTTCTTTATTTGCGAAAGATAATATTGATCATTCAGCTGATCTTGGTCTAAAAACTGTGGAACAATTAAAGAAAAAATTCCATGGCTATAAAGAAAAACTGGCAGCTAATGAGCAAATTTCTTTATTAATGGTTGATGAGCCATCGAAAACGGGTGGCAGAATGTCTTTGACATTTTATCAAGAGAAATTAAGGGATGATTATTTCCGAGATTTAGACGAATGGCAGAATGATTTTGCTTGGTATCAAAAATATAAATCCTCTTGGATTTTTGCTGCACCCTCCTTAGAACGTATTGCAGAAGTAGTGTTAACCAAGACGGAGTTTGGAGATAAGGACAGAAAATCGAGAAGACAGCTTTATGCCCGCCTTCTGTCTGTGATTTCAGGTGGTAAATCGGTGCAGATCCCTTATGACTTGGTGCAAAAAAGTTTTCAGGTAGCCTGTAATCCTTTTGCAAATCATCGCCCCGAAGACGGAGAAAAAATCCGCTCTGAAAATTGGCAAAGAAACATCGGCGTCGCCTGTGCCTTATACAAAGGTTGGTACGCCCGTAAATATACATTACAACGGAGATATTCTATGAGTTTAGATACTAAAAACCGCTCGCGCGATTATTTGTATGGTCGATTAATTGCACAAGCAGAAAGCATGGAGTGGTATGCCTTGTATTTGCAGAATGGCAAAAAAACACCGACTCGAGCAACTAATGCAGAACGTTATTTCCAGCAATTTGCACAAAGACCATATAGCACATGGAGAAATCTTGAAAGTGAGAAGTTAGTACCGTATAGAAATTATTTAACGAGTCAAGGAAAAGATTTCTATAAAGACGCCATTAGTGAAATTGTCGAGTTATTTGAAGTCAATGATTTCACCCGCGACGACAAATTAAGTGGCGAATTTCTCTTGGGCTACCACTGCCAAAAAATGGAAATAGCCCGCCGTATTGCCGAGCTTTCCGCCAATAAATCCAAAACTGATGAATAACCCAACTTAAAGGACAACCAAAATGAGCTTAACCAAAAAAATCGACTTCGCCTTAATCCTGAAAGTAACCAACGCCAACCCTAATGGCGACCCCTTAAACGGCAACCGTCCGCGTGCCGATTTCCAAGGCTTTGGCGAAATGACCGATGTGTGTCTGAAACGCAAAATCCGCGACCGCCTGCAAGACAGCGGCGAGAGCATTTTTGTACAATCGGACGAAAAGAAAACCGACGGCATGACCAGCCTAGCCAACCGTGCTAAAGACAAAGATGTCGGCTTGGGCGCGGATGCGTTTAACGCTAAAAAAGCCAACAAAGACGACACCGCTAAAAAAGCCTGCGAAAAATGGCTAGATGTGCGCAGTTTCGGACAGGTTTTCGCATTCAGCAGCGAAGGCAGCAGCGGCATATCCATCGCTGTACGCGGCCCCGTTACCATTCAATCCGCATTTAGCGTTGAGCCGATTAACATCACCAGCACCCAGATCACCAAAAGCGTCAGCGGCGAAGGCGATGGCACGAAAAAAAGCTCCGACACCATGGGCATGAAACACCGTGTCGATAACGGCGTGTACGTTGCCTTTGGTGCTATGTCACCGCAACTTGCCGAGCGCACCGGCTTTTCAGATGACGATGCCGAAAAAATCAAAGCCGTACTCACCAAACTCTTTGAAGGCGACGCATCATCCGCCCGCCCCGAAGGCAGCATGCAGGTGTTGAAACTCATATGGTGGGAACACAACAGTAAAGCTGGGCAATATTCTTCCGCTAAAGTGCATAGTAAGTTAAAAGAACTTATTGAAGAAAAAATAAAAAATAAATCCATTGATGAACTGATTGGGGACATAACCGAAAACAAACTTACCGTTACGGGAGATGGAGCATCATTGAAACCCGAAATCCTTGATGGTTTTTAACTCCTAAAACACTTAAAAAGATGACCGCACTTTTAACCGAAACCCAAGGGGAAAATCAGGACACGCGCCTGATTCCCCTTTCCGCCTTGCAACACTACGCCTTCTGTCCGCGCCAATGCGCGTTGATTCACAACGAGCAGGCGTGGGCGGAGAATTATTTGACCGCGCAGGGCAAGGCGCTGCATGAACGGGTGGATTCGGGTGAGCCGGAAACGCGCAAGGGTGTACGCTTTGAGCGGACGGTGCATGTGTCGGCGGAGAAGCTGGGCATCAGCGGCGTGTTGGATTTGGTGGAGGTCGAAACAAAAACAGGCCGTCTGAAACCTGTGGAATACAAACGCGGCAAGCCCAAACCTGACCCGATGGACGAAATCCAGCTTTGCGCTCAAGGCTTGTGTTTGGAAGAAATGACGGGGCAAACCGTCTCTGAGGGCGCGCTGTGGTATATGCAAACCCGCCACCGCGTCTCCGTTGTGTTTTCAGACGACCTCCGAACCCGCACACTCGACACCATCGCTGCCGTCCGTGAATTACTGGAAAGCGGACAAACCCCGCCGCCTAACTACGGCAAACGCTGCAAAACCTGCTCGCTGGTGGAAATTTGCCAGCCGGAGTTGCTGGGCAAACGGGATAGGAGTTTGGGGTATTTGGCGGGGTTGTTTGGGGAATGATTTGATATTTTGAAAAATGGAAATTTGGTGTTTTGAATCATAGACGATAAAATAAACCTGAGGTATTGAATATAAAAAGGGAAATATGATGTCAATTAAAATTTATCATATTGTACATGCGGATAGATTAAGTTCCATTCTTGCTGACGGGTGCTTATGGAGTGATGCTGTTATTAGTCAACGTACAAACAATGGATCTATGATTGGGCTAAGTAACATCAAGCAACGTCGGTTACATAAAGCATTAAATAGTTATCCAGATTTACATGTCGGAGACTGTGTACCATTTTATTTTTGCCCACGTTCAGTCATGCTTTATTTGATTCATCGTAGAAATACTGAATTAGCATATCAAGGAGGACAAGAGTCCATAATTCATTTGCAGGCTGATTTTAATCGGGTTATTGCATGGGCAAATAGTCAAAATCCACCTATCCGTTGGGCTTTTACTAGTTCAAATGCGGGTTCTTATTATTTCGAAGATTTTAATAACGTAAATAATTTAAATCAAATTGATTGGCAAGCTGTTCAAGCTCGTAACTGGCAAGGACAAAAAGAAGGAAAACAAGCAGAATTTCTACTAGAAAATAAATTTCCTTGGCATCTAATAGAACATATTGGAGTACATCCAAGCCATTACACACAAGTTGTGAATGCACTGCAAGGACAACAGCATCAACCACAAGTAACCATAGAGCCTACTTGGTATTACTAACAGGAGATTTATCATGATTGAATTTAAAATGGGCGATATTTTTGAGAGTGATGCCGAAGCTTTAGTAAACACCGTAAATTGCGTCGGTATTATGGGACGTGGTATTGCGTTGCAATTTAAAAATAAATATCCAGAGAATTTTAGGGCGTATCAGCAGGCGTGTAAGCAAGAAATTGTCAAACCGGGGAAAATGTTTGTTTTTGAAACAGAGCAGCTTGTATTACCAAAATGGATTATTAATTTTCCTACCAAACGACACTGGCGAGGAAAAAGTCGTATTGAAGACATTGAAAGTGGACTGATTGACTTGGTAAATGTAATCCAAGAAAGAAATATTCATTCTATTGCAATTCCGCCGTTGGGAGCTGGCTTAGGTGGATTGGATTGGGAGCAAGTGCGTTTACGTATTGAGAATGCACTTGGTCATATTAAGAATGTAAAAATTTTTGTATATGAGCCAAATGGCGCACCTGAAAGTAGCAAAATAAAACATTCTACAAAAATTCCAGAGATGACTGCTGGGAGAGCGGCATTAATTGAATTGATGAGTCGCTATTTAAAGGGATTATTAGATCCATATATTTCACTATTAGAAGTACATAAGTTAATGTATTTTATGCAGGAATCTGGCGAAAATCTTCGTTTAAAATATGTTAAACATCATTATGGCCCTTATGCTGAAAACTTACGACATGTTTTAAAAGCAATCGAAGGTTATTTTATTTCTGGATACGCTGATGGTGGTGATATGCCTAATAAACCATTAACACTTGTACCAGGAGCAGTAGAAGATGCACAACAATTTCTATCTAATCATTCCAATAGTTATGCCAATTTTGAGAAAGTTACTGAATTAGTTGATGGATTTGAGTCATCATATGGTTTGGAATTACTGGCAACAGTTCATTGGTTAGCTAAAAAAGAAGGAATTATAGAAAAAGATAATTTAATAAAAAACATTCACCAATGGAACGAACATAAAAAGGTGTTTACTCCTAGACAAATTGATATTGCTTATGATCGTCTGTTAGATAAAGGATGGATTTAAAATTAGCTTGATTTAGCTTAATTGATAATCTTCAGATGACTCCAAAAACTGCGTTCAAAACCCAAGGAGTTTCCCATGCGCAAACTGCAAAACACGCTCTATATCACCACCCAAGGCAGCTATCTGCATAAGGAGCGGGAGACGCTGGTGGTGGAGCAGGAGCGTAAGAAGGTGGCACAGTTGCCGGTGCATTCTATCGGGCATATTTTTTGTTTTGGGAATGTGCTGGTGTCGCCGTTTTTGCTGGGGTTTTGCGGTGAAAATAATGTGAATTTGGCGTTTTTTACCGAAAACGGACGTTTCTTGGGGCGGCTTCAGGGGCGGCAGAGCGGCAATGTGCTGCTGCGTCGGGCGCAGTATCGGGTGTCGGAGCAAAATCCCGTGCCGATTGCGCGCAATATCATTGCGGCGAAGATTCAGGCGAGTAAGCGGGTGCTTCAGCGGCAGATTCGCAATTATGGCGAGAATGTGGCGATTCAAAGTGCGGTCGATTCTTTGAATATTTCGCTGCGGCAGTTGAAGGGCGCGACGGAGCTGGACGTGGTGCGCGGTATTGAGGGCGATGCGGCGGCGCGTTATTTCAGCGTGTTCGGGCAGCTTTTGAGCGAAAAAAGCGGCTTTTCTTTTGACGGGCGAAACCGCCGTCCGCCCAGAGACGGGGTGAATGCGCTGTTGTCGTTTGTGTACAGTCTATTGGGTAAGGACATCAGCGGCGCGCTGCAAGGCGTGGGGCTGGATCCACAGGTAGGCTTTCTGCACGCCGACCGACCTGGACGCGACAGTCTGGCGCAGGATATTTTGGAAGAATTCCGCGCGTGGTGGGCAGACAGGTTGGTGCTTTCGCTGATTAACCGCGGACAAATCAAATCGCAGGATTTTGTCACCGAGGCAAGCGGCGCGGTAAGCCTGAAAGCCGATGCGCGTAAGCTCTTGTTCCAAGCCTTGCAGGCGAAAAAGCAGGAGAAAATCGTGCATCCGTTTTTGGGTGAAGAAGTAGAAATCGGGCTGCTGCCGTATATTCAGGCGATGCTTTTGGCGCGCCATTTGCGCGGTGATTTGGCAGAATATCCGCCGTTTTTGATGAGATAAACTATGTTAATGCTGATTACTTACGACATTTCTTTTGACGATCCAAATGGGCAAGCGCGATTACGCCGCATCGCAAAACATTGCTTGGATTACGGCGTGCGGGCGCAATATTCGGTATTTGAATGTGATGTCACGCCTGACCAGTGGGTTATGTTGAAAAACAAACTGTTGGAAACCTACGATCCCACATGTGACAGTCTGCGTTTTTATCATTTAGGCAGTAAATGGCGTAATAAAGTGGAACATCATGGGACAAAACCAGCAATAGATGCATTTAAAGACGTACTTGTCATTTAGTTCGCTAACCTATTGTTCTCATTAAAATCCTGATGGGATAGCGATCTTCGTTTTCTTTAACAATTTGGATGACTTAATCTATTTGTATAACGGCAATACGGCCGTTATACTGACTAAACTCCTTGTCATAAAATCAGTTAGCGAAATACGGTATTTAATTTGCTGATTTTTCTTACTTTTTTATGTAGGGAGCAGCCACCTTCGGGTGGCTGTGTGTTGAAACATTTATCCAAAGCTCCAAATCCTGCCTTGTTACGCAGCCACCTTCGGGTGGCTGTGTGTTGAAACCCTGATAACCCGCCAAGCATGCT
>ENA-OWRC01003374-OWRC01003374.1-human-gut-metagenome-genome-assembly--contig:-NODE-3374-length-10433-cov-5.448641_pt1 | contig 10433 bp, 8 predicted proteins | sample MGYA00248268_ERZ651895 | MGnify/ENA primary metagenome ERZ651895 (study PRJEB26924, sample SAMEA4378242) | human gut metagenome | biome: human gut; feature: human-associated habitat; material: faeces...
GAAGGGCAATTGAGCAGGAAGCTCCCACTTCAAAATCTGTAAGATTTAAGTGGCGGGAGTATGTCACACTGAGAATTCCAAGAAGCCTGCATAGACTACTGGCAGAACATTCTCAGAGAGAGGGAATCAGTATGAATCAGTATTGCGTATATCTTCTTTCGTGGAATGATGCGGTATTCTCAAAATAGCAATTATAAGTAAGCAGCAAAGCATGTTATTGAGAGCGGAATGCACAGTAACATGGAAAGAGCCGATGAAAAAATAAGCAGTTGACAAAGAACAGGTACATTGTTATAATTGCCTACATGAACAAAGGCGTTCTTTCTATAGAAAAGTAACTGTAGAAAGTGCGCCATTTTTTATATCATTATATCAAAAGAAGCTATAAAACTTCCAGACAGGACAAAACTGTATCGAAGAATATTAAGAAAGCAAAAACAGCAGAAATTATGCTGACAAGGAGTGAGTGAAAATGGGGAATTATACCAGAGAAGAAATATTACAGATGGCTGAGGAGGAAGACGTGGAATTTATCCGTCTCCAGTTCACAGATATGTTCGGAACGCTGAAAAACATCGCCATAACTGCCCGGGAACTTCCCCGTGCACTGGATAACCGATGTATCGTAGATGGTTCTTTTATCGCAGGAATCGCAGGAGAGTCTGAACCGGATATGTATTTAAGACCGGATCTTGACACTTTTGCAATCCTTCCGTGGAGACCACAGCAGGGAAAAGTTGCCAGACTGTTATGCGACATCTATTGTCCGGACGGAACCCCTCATGAGAGAAGTCCGAGATATATCCTGAAGAAAACCGCCCGGGAGGCAAAGAAGGAGGGATATACCTGTCTGGTAGATCCGGAATGTGAATTTTTCCTTTTTCATACAGATGATAACGGAGTTCCGACCACTGTAACACATGAGAAGGCAGGATATCTGGATGTCAGTCCTGTGGATCTGGGTGAAAACGCAAGACGTGATATTGTATTAAATCTGGAAGACATGGGGATTGAGGTAGAATCTTCTCACCATGAAACTGCACCTGCCCAGCATGAAGTAGATTTTAAATACGGCGAAGTGCGTACTATTGCAGATAGGGTTATGTCATTCAAAATGACAGTCCGTACTATTGCCAAGCGTCATGGTCTTCATGCGACTTTTATGCCGAAACCGCGGGCAGAAGTAAACGGCTCCGGAATGCACATTCATTTCTTCTTATTTAAAGATGGAAGAAATGTATTCGTCAATCCGGGAAATCCCCAGGAATTAAGTGAAGAAGCTTATTACTTTGTAGGTGGTCTTCTGGCTCACAGCAAAGAGATGGCACTGATCACCAATCCTATCGTAAATTCCTACAAACGTCTGGTTCCCGGATATGAAGCACCGACAGAACTGACATGGACAAAGAATAATCAGAATTCCCTAGTAAGAATTCCGGGATCTAGAGGTATGGAAACAAGGATCGAGCTGAGAAGTCCGGATGCAGCAGCAAATCCGTATCTGGTATTTGCAGTATGTCTGGCAGCAGGGCTGGATGGAATCCATAAGAAGATTTATCCGACCAAGTCCTCTAGCAGAGAGCTATCTGAAACAGACCAGAAAACAATGAAGATTGAGAATCTTCCGGGAAATTTAAACGAAGCAATTGATTACTTTGAACAGAGTGACTGGATCAAAGAAGTACTTGGAACAGAATTTTGTAAAGAATACGCAGCAGCCAAGAAAAAAGAATGGCTGCGTTATACAAGAGAAATTTCAGCTTGGGAAATCGAGGAATACTTATACAGAATTTAACCGAATCAAGTAAGTCCCCTGTGGAGATTGCGAATATCCGCTTGATCAAAATCAAGCAAGTCCCCTGCGGAGGTTGCGAAAAGCAATAAGCAGTGGGTGGGGACTCAGGCTGTAACAGAAAGAGGAGAGGCAGAGTTATGAGCAGCAGCATTGTGATTGCGTTACCGAAAATCGAAGACGCAAAGAAAATCCGCACAATACTTAACAGACATGGGCTCACAGTAGCCTCTGTCTGCAGCTCTGTCTCTAATGCGCTGGCCAGTATCTCAGAGCTTGACAGTGGTGTCCTGATATGTGGGTATAAGTTGACAGATGCCTATTATAAAGACGCTCTCGATGACCTGCCACAGTATTTTGAAATGCTGCTTCTGGCTTCTCAGCGTATTATAGATGAAGCACCGAATTCTGTCAGCACTGTACAGATGCCGATGAAAGCAAGCGTACTGATAGATACGGTCAATGACATGCTCTATCACCTGGAACGCCGGATAAAAAAAGAAAAGAAGAAACCAAAGCCCAGATCAGAAAAAGAACAGAATTATATCTCGAATGCCAAACGCCTTCTGATGGAAAAAAACCAGATGACAGAAGAGGAAGCATATCGACACATCCAGAAATGCAGCATGGATTCAGGAACCAACATGGTAGAAACCGCACAGATGTTGCTTATGCTGATGTATGATGAAATCTGATTTTTCAAACACGTTCTAAATAAAATATCCGAAAATAATAAGGAAAATTTTGTAAAAAATGACGATATTATTTTGACAGAATATGTGGTAATATAAAAAATATGTTTTTGTTCATATCAAGTTAGAGGCAAAATACATTTTGGCCCTAACATCATATTATATATAGAAAGAATACAAACAAACATAAAATAGATAATAACGGAAAGAATGATTACAAAGGCGTAATCAGAGAGTCCAGGGAACAAGTGTCTCCGGATTTTCTGATTACGCCTTTTTGATATTCCGGGGTTCGAGGTCAGAAAGTCGTTCATGCCTGCACGAAAAGACTTTTGAACATGAAACTCATAGAGATATCATAAAGGTTTTCAGAAATGAAGAAATGGAGGATGAGGAAATGGAATTTATGGATGGAACATGGAAAAAAGAAATCAATACCTGGGAGGAACTCGTAGGTAATAATCTCCTGAACCAGGAAGCCGTAATCGAAGGCGCTGTTCACAGCATCCGTAATATGGGTGATGTGGCATTTATCATTCTTAGAAAAAGGGAAGGTTTATTCCAGACAGTCTATGAAAATGAAATGGCAAATGTTTCCATTCATGAATTGAAGGAAGCAATGACGATCAGGGTGAAGGGAATTCTGCATGAAGAAGAGAGAGCACCCCACGGAAGAGAACTTCGTATCCGTCATATTGATATCTTATCAACACCTGCAGAGCCGCTTCCAATGGCAATCGACAAATGGAAACTGAACACTTCCCTGGAAGCAAAATTAAACTACAGACCGATTTCCCTGAGAAATATTCAGGAGCGTTCCAAATTTAAAATCCAGGAGGCACTGACAAAAGCATTCCGTGATTATCTCTACGGACAGGGATTCACAGAAATCCATACTCCGAAGATCGGGGCAAGAGGAGCAGAGGGTGGGGCAAACCTTTTCAAATTCAGCTACTTCCACAAACCTGCAGTACTTGCGCAGAGCCCACAGTTCTATAAACAGATGATGGTTGGCGTATTTGACAGAGTATTTGAGACAGGTCCTGTATTCCGTGCTGAGAAACATAATACCAAACGTCACTTAAACGAATATACCAGTCTGGACTTCGAGATGGGATATATTGACAGCTTTGAGGAAATCATGGCAATGGAAACAGGATTCCTGCAGTATGCCATGAACCTTCTGAAAACAGAATATGCAAAAGAAGTACAGATCCTGAAGCTTGAGATCCCGGACGTGTCCAAAATCCCGGCAGTCCGTTTCGGTGTAGCCAAAGAACTGGTATCTCAGAAATACAATCGTAAGATCAGAAACCCATTTGACCTGGAACCGGAAGAAGAAGCATTGATCGGACAGTATTTCAAAGAAGAATATGGCTCGGATTTCGTATTTGTCACACATTATCCGTCAAAGAAACGTCCATTCTATGCAATGGATGATCCGGAAGACGCAAGATTTACCTTAAGCTTTGACCTGTTATTCAAAGGCCTTGAGATTACAACAGGCGGACAGCGTATCCATGATTACAACATGCTGGTACAGAAGATTGAAGACAGAGGTATGACACAGGAAGGTATGGAGCAGTATCTGGATACCTTCAAACATGGTATGCCGCCTCACGGTGGTCTGGGAATCGGTCTGGAACGTCTGACCATGCAGCTTATCGGCGAAGAGAATGTTCGTGAAACCTGCCTCTTCCCGCGAGATATGAACCGACTGGAGCCGTAAATGAGTCAGAAATTTGGAAAGCTGTCTATATATTGACCGGAAGCGGCAGATTGATTCCGGGAAGAAAGAAATAAAAGCAATATAGAATGCTATAGACAGCATATATAAGGAGAAAATCATGGCAAAGATCATAGATGATGAAACAATGGAAAATGTCTGCATCCTGGCCAAGCTTTCCCTCTCAGAAGAAGAAAAGGAAAAAGCAAAAGCCCAAATGCAGAAAATGCTTGATTATGTAGAGAAACTGGATGAACTGGATACATCGGAAGTAGAGCCTATGTCCCATATTTTCCAGGATGAAAACGTATTTCGTGAGGATGTTGTCACAAACGGAGACAACAAAGAAGCAATGTTGGCAAATGCACCAAAAGCAAAAGAAGGACAGTATCAGGTTCCGAAAACCATAGGATAGGAGACAGGACAATGGAGTTGGAGAAATTAACAGCCCTGCAGCTTGGGGAAAAAATAAAACAGCGTCAGGTCAGCGTCCTGGATGGAGTAAAAACTGTTTTTGAACAGATTGAGAAACAGGATTCAGAAGTACACGCTTATCTTGACACATATAGAGAAGAAGCATATAAACGTGCAGAAGAAGTACAGAAAGGCATAGAGGACGGCACATACACCAGTCCTCTCGCCGGTGTACCGATCGCAATCAAAGATAACATCTGTATCAATGGAAAGAAAACTACTTGCGCATCAAAGATTCTCGAGAACTTTGTACCACAGTATAATGCAGAAGTCATTGACCGTCTGGAAAAAGCAGGTCTGGTCATTATCGGAAAAACAAATATGGATGAATTTGCCATGGGAAGTACCACAGAAACTTCTGCTTATGGCATTACCAGAAACCCATGGAATTTAGAACACGTACCGGGCGGATCTTCCGGTGGTTCCTGTGCAGCAATGGCAGCAGGAGAAACTTACCTGGCACTCGGCTCTGATACTGGTGGTTCTATCCGGCAGCCAAGTTCTTACTGTGGCGTGACCGGAATCAAGCCAACATATGGAACGGTATCCCGTTACGGTTTGGTAGCTTACGCATCCTCTCTGGATCAGATCGGTCCGGTTGGCAAAGATGTAGCTGACTGCGCAGCCCTTCTGGAAATTATTGCAGGACATGATGAAAAAGACAGCACATCCATGAAAAGAGAAGACCTGCAGTTCTCCAAAGAACTGACAGGAGATGTCAAAGGTATGAAATTTGGTGTTCCGGAAGAATATCTTGCAGAAGGACTTGATCCGGAAGTAAAAGCATCCTTTATGGGCGTACTTGATACTCTTAAAGAGATGGGCGCAGAAGTAGAATTCTTTTCCATCAAGACTATGGAATACATGATTCCTGCCTATTATATTATCGCCAGTGCAGAGGCAAGTTCCAACCTGGAACGTTTCGATGGCGTAAAGTATGGTTATCGTGCCGCAGAATATGACGGTCTCCACGATATGTACAAAAAGACAAGAACAGAAGCTTTCGGAGAGGAAGTAAAACGTCGTATCATGCTTGGTTCTTTCGTGTTAAGCTCCGGTTATTATGATGCATATTATCTGAAAGCGCTCCGTACTAAAGCACTGATCAAAAAAGAATTTAACGAGGCATTCAGTAAATATGATGTACTTCTTGCACCTGCATCTCCATTTACGGCACCGAAAATCGGAGAGAGCTTAAAAGACCCTCTTGCCATGTACCTTGGAGATATTTACACAGTAGCAGTTAACCTCTGCGGCCTTCCGGGAGTCACAGTCCCATGTGGAAAAGACAGCAAAGGTCTTCCAATCGGTATCCAGATGATCGGAGACTGCTTCATGGAGAAGAAAATTCTGCGTGCAGCACACGCCTATGAAACCAGCCGCGGTTCCTTTGCCGTGCCAGGAGAAGGAGGCACCAGATAATGAAACAGTACGAAACAGTCATAGGACTTGAGGTCCATGTAGAACTCGCCACAAAAACGAAAATTTTCTGCGGATGCTCCACAGAGTTCGGAGGAGCACCGAATACACATACATGCCCGGTCTGCACAGGTATGCCGGGTTCCCTTCCTGTACTGAATAAGAAAGTAGTAGAATTTGCCCTGAAAGCAGGGCTTGCAGCTAATTGCCAGATTAATCAGTACTGCAAATTTGACCGTAAAAACTATTTCTACCCGGATAACCCGCAGAACTATCAGATCTCTCAGCTGTACCTGCCAATCTGCCATGATGGCTGGGTAGAGATTGAAACCTCTGCAGGGAAAAAGAAAATCCGCATTCATGAAATGCATATGGAAGAGGATGCAGGTAAACTGATCCATGATGAATGGGAAGACTGCTCTCTGGTAGACTATAATCGAAGCGGTGTACCGCTGATTGAGATCGTATCTGAGCCGGATATGAGAAGCTCAGAGGAAGTAATCGCCTATCTTGAAAAACTCCGCTGTATGATGCAATATCTGGGTGTATCAGACTGTAAGCTTCAGGAAGGTTCCATGCGTGCAGACGTTAACCTTTCTGTCCGTGAAGTAGGAGCAGAAGAATTCGGAACCAGAACAGAGATGAAGAATCTGAACTCTTTCAAAGCCATTGCCAGAGCAATCGAAGGCGAAAGAGAACGTCAGATTGAACTGATCGAAGAAGGCAAGGCAGTTACACAGGAAACACGCCGCTGGGATGACAACAAAGAATATTCCTATGCCATGCGTTCTAAAGAAGATGCCAAAGACTACAGATATTTCCCTGACCCTGATCTGCCTCCAATCCATATTTCTGATGCATGGATTGAAAAGATCAAAGCAGAACAGCCGGAACTTCGCGAAGTGAAACAGGCTCGTTATCAGGAAGAGTACGGACTCCCGGCATACGATGCGGGAATCCTTACAGAATCCCGCCATCTTGCAGGACTTTTTGAAGAAACAGCAGCAATCTACGGAAATGCCAAGAAAACAGCAAACTGGTTTATGGGTGAGGTACTCCGCCTGACGAAAGATAAAGCTATGGATCCGGAACAGGTATCTTTCTCACCGAAACATCTTGCAGATCTTCTGGTAATGGTAGAAAAATCCGAAGTCAGCCCACAGAATGCCAAGAAAGTTTTTGAGAAAGTCTTTGCGGAAGACATTGATCCTGTAGCCTACATTGAGGAACATGGTCTGAAGATTGTAGAAGACACAGGACTTCTGGAAGAAACCATCAACAGGATCCTGGATGCTAACCCAGGACCACTTTCAGAACTTCTGGGAGGTAAAGATAAAGTCATGGGCTTCTTTGTAGGCCAGATCATGAAAGAGATGAAAGGCAAGGCAAATCCTGCAAGTGCGCGCGAGACACTTATGAAAGAAGTAGAGAAGCGTAAATAAAATAAATCACCCCGGACATTATGCCCGGGGTAAAAAATGTTACTGTTCACTCTGTTCACAGCAACACGCTTCGCGATGCACAGACTTCCAATATTTCCAGAAAGCTATTTTGTCACAATAACCGTACTGTAACCATCATCCCTCAGTCTCTGCTCCATATTTACTGCATTACCAATCTGCTGATAGGCACCTGTCTGAACTTTATACAATCCGTTTTCATGTAACATAAAAGAGGGATAACCTTTTTCCAGTAACTGATATAACATACGGTCCGCATTCTCTTTTTTTCTGAACGCTCCAGTCTGCACTCTGTAATAAAGCGGTTCCTGCACTGTTTCCTCATCCAGGCTTCCAAGAATCGCATCTGCAATTCCCTGAGCTATATCGCTAAACTTGTTATCAAACAGTTTATTATCTTCTTCAGAATTGATAAATCCGGTTTCTATTAAAAGAGCCGGCATCCTGGTTCGTCTGAGGACCACAAGTCCCGGCCGCTCTTTTACACCGATTTCGCGGAATCCCACTTCTCCCAGAGCTCCCAGAATATTCTCAGCCATCTGATATTTAATCCCGCTTTTATCATAAATCAGAACTTCCGCTCCATTATACTGATTTTCCTTTGGGCTGCTGTTTCGATGAAATGAAATAAAGTAATCTACTCCTGCCTGATTTGCAAGCTGTGCCTTCTCAAAAGGTGTCTGATAGACATCACCGGTACGGGTATAAGAGATATCAATCCCTTTATTTTTTAAAATCTCACCTACCGCAAGAGCAAGTTTAAGATTGTCATTCTTTTCCTGTCTTCCCTTATATACGGCTCCCGGATCCTGACCTCCATGTGCTGGTTGTAGTTTACGCAAATTGTGATATGTATTCCCCAGTATATATGGGGAGTTAGAAATGTATTGAGATTAGATAGCCTTTTTCTCCAAGTCCTCACAGTAAACGCTTGAAAATAAATGTTCCAGCTCATTTCCGAAGTTGTATGAGATTTTAAGTTTGCGGTTTTCATAAACTGTTATCTGGTCTATCATTTCCACAATAATATCTCTATCTAATTCTTCAATGTCTTTCAGTTCCAACAACCGCCTTAACCACGGTGTTTCAAAAACATCTTCTGTTACACTTTCCTTTTTCTTTTCTTCCAGCGTTTCAATCTGTTTGGAGTAAAGCGTTTCTTTTTGTTGATAGTCCTCTCGATAAGAAAGAAATTCTTCTTTAGAAATCAGTTCGTCTTTATAATCTTCATAAATTGACTTTTTCAACTTCTTCACTCTTTCAAGCTCTGCTTTTAACTTTGTCAGTTCTATGTCTGTTGATTTTCTGATTTTTGTTGCTGTGAAAGATTGTGATTTTACAAGTTCCTGCAAGTTCTCTACATTGCGGATAATCTGCTTTAAATCTCCCAGCACAATATCATTCAATACTTGAAACGGGAGCGTGTGCGGAGTGCAATAATCTTTTCCACTTCTTTTGTAAGTTCCACAATAGAATGAATAGGACTTACTTCCGTCAGCACGTCGCCAGAAATTTTTCATCATTGCCCGACCACAATCGCCACACTTGATAAAACCTGCAAAGATATTTTTATTTGTTTCTAAATCAATATCCCTATGCTTTTTCGTCAGCAGTTTTTGTACCTTATCCCACAGTTGACGGTCTATAATCGGTTCATGTGTATTTTCAACCCTTATCCAGTTTTCTTTCTCAACTGGACGCTGTTTGCTTCTCATACGTTGATGTTTCTTTCCTTGTACCATGTTTCCAATATAAATCTCATTTTGCAACATCACTTTAATTGTAGAATAAGTCCAATAAGAAGTTTTTTCTAACCGATTACAATTTTTGTAATTTTCTCCATTGAGCTTTTTATATTCCGACGGACAAAGGATACCCTCTGCATTTAGTATTTTGGCAATGCTTTGTTTTCCTATTCCTTGTGCATACATAGTAAATACTCTTTTTACAACTTCGGACGCATATTCATCAATCACAAGTTTATTTTTATTTGCAGGAGATTTCTTATAACCATAGCTTGTAAAAGCTCCGATAAATTCTCCTGCTTTCTGCTTTGATTTTACAGTCGCTTGAATTTTATTAGAAATATCTCTGGCATACTGTTCGTTGAATATATTTTTAATAGGAAGTAACATATCGTATGCCTGCTTCATACTATCAATATTATCTGTTACAGAAATAAAACGAACATTAAGCTCTGGAAATATTCTTTCCAAATATCGCCCCGTATCAATGTAATCTCGTCCGAAACGGGAAAGGTCTTTTACAACAACACAATTTACCTTGTTATCTTCAATGTCAGCAATCATTCTATGAAAGTCTGGTCTATTGAAATTCGTTCCCGTAAAACCGTCATCAATATAAACATCATATAAGATAAAGTCATCATGCTTGTTCACATATTCTGTTAAAAGTTTTCTCTGATTTCCTACACTATCGCTTTCTTCCTTATCTCCGTCCTCTCGTGATAATCTGATATAAATAGCCACGTTAAATAAGTTTGAACCTTTTTGATAAATCATTTTTCCACCTATTCAACTGCCGTACCTATGATAATATTATACCATAAAGTACGGCTTCTTTCCATTGTTTTCAAGGGTTTTACCCTCTTGATAGTCCTTTTTTTACATGAGATTTCACGATACGGACAAGCAATTCCTCTACGGAAAATTTACCTAAAAATTCCCGTTCTACGATATATTGTGCAGGTTCTTTTTTAGCCAAGTTATCAGCCCCCTTAGTCAGCTATCTATTCTCAACATACGCACATAGGCTTATCCAATATGCGTATTTTTCACAATGTTACAGAAGCAGACAGACGGCTTTGGAAAGCTCCGTTAGTATCTCAACTATTCCCATTCTTGTGGGCA
>ENA-OWRC01003375-OWRC01003375.1-human-gut-metagenome-genome-assembly--contig:-NODE-3375-length-10429-cov-20.685753_pt1 | contig 10429 bp, 8 predicted proteins | sample MGYA00248268_ERZ651895 | MGnify/ENA primary metagenome ERZ651895 (study PRJEB26924, sample SAMEA4378242) | human gut metagenome | biome: human gut; feature: human-associated habitat; material: faeces...
GGATTTTGTCTCAGCCAGATAAGCTTTTTGTGGGAGTAGCTGCAAGCGCATCTCAGATGTAATTTATGAATGTGATAAATGGTCTGTGCGGATGCTCGTCCCCCGGAACAATGGATTTATCATTGGAATGTAATTCTTTTACCCGATCTTCTTATCTTCCTGAACCGGCTCGCATGTAACATCGATGCCGAGTTTCTTAAAGATATTTTTATCAACATTGGAGAGCATAACGGTCGTGTGGACCTGGCAGCCGCGGAGTTTCGGGAGCTGCTCTAACGCGATCCGGGCGTTGTCATCAGTAGCGGCACAGGTGGAGAGTGCGATCAGCACCTCGTCAGTGTGCAGTCTCGGGTTGACGCCGCCGAGATAGCGGACCTTTAACTCCTGGATCGGAGCGATGGACTCCGGGGAGATCAGGTCGATGGAGTGGTCGATCCCGCCGAGTTCTTTCACAGCGTTTAAGAGAACAGCTGCGGAAGCACCGAGGAGTTCCTTTGTCTTTCCAAGAACGATCTTTCCGTTCGGAAGCTCCATTGCAGCTGCCGGAGCGCCGGTTTCCTTCGCAAGTTCGATGGCAGCCGGAACAACCGGGCGGTCATTCGGGGAGATCTTTGCCTGCTTCATGATCAGTTCGATCTTGTATGCCTCGTTCTGGCAGGAATCATCTTTTACGACCTTCTCAAGAGCCTGGTAGTAGCGGCGGATGATCTCCTGGCAGGAAGCCTCGCGGCATGCCTCGTCATCGAAGATGCAGAGACCGGCCATGTTGACACCCATATCGGTCGGGGATTTGTACGGGCATTCGCCGAAGATTCCCTCAAAGATGGCGCTGAGCACAGGATAGATTTCAACGTCGCGGTTGTAGTTGACGGTGGTCTTTCCGTAAGCCTCGAGATGGAACGGGTCGATCATGTTCACATCGTTCAGGTCGGCTGTAGCGGCCTCGTAGGCCAGATTCACCGGGTGCTTGAGGGGAATGTTCCAGATGGGGAAGGTCTCGAACTTGGCGTAACCGGCCTTCACGCCGCGCTTGTACTCATGGTACAGCTGGGAAAGGCAGGTGGCCATTTTGCCGCTTCCGGGGCCGGGGGCCGTGATGACCACCAGCGGGCGCTGGGTCTCGATGTAATCGTTCTTGCCGTAGCCCTCGTCGCTGACGATGCGGGCCACATCGTTGGGGTAGCCGGGAATTTTGTAGTGGCGGAAGGTGCGGATGCCCAGACCGTTCAGCCGCTTTTCAAAGGCCTCCACCTCCGGTGCAGCGGCGTACTTGGTCACGCACACGCTGCCCACATACAGGCCTACTTCCTGGAAGGCATCGATCAGGCGCAGCACATCCAGATCGTAGGTGATGCCGTAGTCGCCGCGGATCTTGTTGCTGATGATGTCCTCGGCGCTGATAACGATGACCACCTCGGCCTGATCCTTCAGCTGCAGCAGCATCTGCAGCTTGGAATCGGGCTGGAAGCCCGGCAGTACGCGGGACGCGTGGTAATCATCGAACAGCTTGCCGCCGAATTCCAGATAGAGCTTGTTGTCAAATTTCTTGATGCGCTCGCGGATATGTTCTGACTGCATCGAGAGATATTTGTCGTTGTCAAATCCAATTTTCATCGTTCGTTTCCTTTTTCCTCTTTGCTGTGCCCGGCACACCGCACCGGAACTTTTCCATAACAGAAACAGTATACCACACTCAAAAACCGGGTGCAATCCAAAAGGGCGGCTGCAAAGCTTTTTCCAGCAAATGCGGTGTTTCGCGCTGTTCTTTGCTGCATTTTTTGTGAAAATGGTTCTTGCCGCGTTTTTGACAGCGGGTGTATCATGTTATATCTGATTGGATTGGAAGTCGTGGGCGGTTACTTTTTCTTTTTATCCTTCTGATCCTTCGCGCGATCCTGCGTGATACAGCAAGCCCCCGGGTCTCCCCGGGGGCTTGCTGCGGCTTTATGAAGTATCTCGAATATGGAAGGAATGGCGTTTATTCTGCGTCGGTACGGTTTTTCTTGATCAGGCTCAGAATCACAGCACCCAGCACGCTGCCCACAGCCAGCGCCACACAGTACAGAGCGGTATGGTCCACAACTGGGAACACGAAGATGCCGCCGTGCGGTGCACGCAGAGCGCAGCCGAAGGTCATGGAGAGCGCACCGGCCACCGCTGCGCCGGCCACGCAGCTGGGCAGAACGCGCAGCGGATCTGCTGCTGCATAAGGGATCGCGCCCTCGGTGACGAAGCACAGGCCCATGACGTAGTTCACGATGCCGTTGCGGCGCTCGTCGGCAGTCCACTTCTTGGGGCAGAAGGTGGTGGACAGGGCGATGGCGATGGGAGGAACCATGCCGCCCACCATGACAGCGGCCATCACCTCATAGTTGCCGGAGGCAAGGGCTGCCGTGCCAAAGACGTAAGCTGCTTTGTTGAACGGGCCGCCCATATCAATGCTCATCATACCGGCCACGATGGCACCCAGCAGCACCTTGGAGGTGCCGCCCATGGCGTTCAGGCAATCGGTCATGGCAGTGTTGATCATGCCCATGACCGGGTTGATGCCGCACATCACCGCGCCGAGGATGAGCATACCGCCCAGCGGGTAGATGAGCATGGGACGGATGCCATTCAGGCTGGCAGGCAGCTTTTCGGTGATCTTTTTCAGCAGCTCGACGATGTAGCCTGCAGCAAAACCGGCCAGCAGTGCAGCAAGGAAGCCGCCGGAAACACCGGTGGTCTCACCCGCTGCAATGCCTGCAAAGTTGGTGCCGTTCATGGCCAGCACACCGCCCACAAAACCGACCGCCAGACCCGGACGGTCCGCGATGGACATGGCGATGAAGGCAGACAGGATGGGCAGCATGTAACCGAAGGCTGCGCTGCCCACCGTCTTAAAGAAGGCAGCGACCGGGGTGTTCATGCCAAAGTTGGAGGGATCGATGGTGTAATCGTCCAGCAGGAACGCCAGTGCGATCATGATACCGCCGCCCACCACGAAGGGCAGCATGTGGGAGACACCGTTCATCAGGTTCTTGTACAGAGTGCGGCCAAAGCTGTCCTTGCCGGAAGCATCCTCGGCGGCCTGTGCGCCGCCCTCGGCGTGGTAAACAGGCACCTCGCCGTGCACGATCTTCTTGATGAGCTCCTCCGGCTTGTGGATGCCATCGTCCACCCGGGTGAACAGCACCGGCTTGCCGTCGAAGCGGGCGGTCTCCACCTTCTTTTCTGCTGCCACGATGATGCCGTCGCAGTTTGCGATCTCTTCTCTGGTGAGGATGTTCTTTGCTCCATCCGAGCCATTGGTCTCCACCTTGGTGGGCAGACCCAGCTTGTCACCGGCCTTGGTCAGAGCTTCCGCTGCCATATAGGTGTGGGCGATGCCGTTGACGCAGGCGGTCACGGCCAGAATGCGGTAGCCGCTCTGGGGGATCTCCTGCTGGGTGAAGCTCTCCGCGCCGAACTGAGCCTCCTCCTGTGCATCGATGCAGTCAAGGAACTCTGCAGGGGTCTTTGCGGCCTTCAGCTTTTCTACAAAGTCCTCGTTCATCAGCATCTGCATCATACGGGCCAGCATGTCCACATGCAGGCTGCCGTTTTCCGGAGCCGCAATGGCAAACAGCAGGTCGGTGGTACCGTCGTCCTCGGCATTGTACTGCACAGGGCTGCTCAGCCGCAGCGCCGCCAGACTGGGCCGGGTGACTACATTGGTCTTGGCGTGGGGCACCGTGATGCCGTTGTCCACATAGGTGGAGCCCTCCGCCTCACGGGCATAAAGGGCCTTTTTGTAGGCATCCTTGTCCGTGATGTTGCCATGGGTGGCCTGCAGCTCCACCAGACGGCTGATGATCTGCTCCTGATCGGTCAGAGCCTCATCCAGTGCGATGGACTGTGCGGTGAATAATTCCGTAATACGCATGATTTTTCTCCCTTCGTTCTTATCTCTTAGCGTCCTCGCCCTCTCAGGCCGCTTCGCGTCCAGCTCTCCCAAAGGGAGAGCCTCTGGCGAAACCGGAAACTTTGCATGGACTGCCAAAGCCTCTCCCTTTGGGAGAGGTGGCATTGCACCAGCAATGACGGAGAGGGTGAGCCATCTATCCTTTCAAATTTCCTTCATCAGTTCGTCGATTTTTTCTTTGGTAGCAAGGCCAAGGCTGAACGCGGTGGCGCTGCCGCAGGCGGTGCCCAGACGCAGTGCAAAGGAATAGCTCCGGGTCTGCATCCAGCCAGCCACAAAGCCGGCCACCATGCTGTCGCCTGCGCCCACGCTGTTTACGACCTTGCCCTTGGGGCAGCCGATGCGGTGCACCTCGCCATTTTCGTCCACCAGCAGGGCACCGTCGCCCGCCATGCTTACCAGCACGTTGCGAGCGCCCTTTTGCTGTAGGGTGCGGGCCGCAGCAATGATCTCTTCGTCCGTAGTCAGCACCCTGCCCACGATCTCGCCCAGCTCGTGGTTATTGGGCTTGATGAGGAAGGGGTGGTACTGCAGCACGTTCACCAGCAGGTCGCGGGTGGCATCCACCACAGCACGCACGCCCCTGCCCTGCAGCCGGGCCAGCAGCCGCTCGTAGGTATCCTGCGAAAGGCTTGCCGGGATGCTGCCCGCCAGAATGAGGATGTCATCCTCGTTCAGGCTGTCCAGCTTCTTTTCCAGCTCCTGCATGGCGCTCTCCGGAATGTCGGGGCCTGCGCCGTTCAGCTCGGTCTCCTGCCCTGCTTTGATCTTGACATTGATGCGGGTCATGCCCTGTTCCAGATGCACAAAATCGGTCTTTAAGCCCTGTGCAGCAAGGCCGCGTTCCAGCCATGCGCCGGTCTCACCGGCCACAAAGCCCAGCGCCACGCTCTCGCAGCCCAGCTGTGCCAGCACACCGGACACATTGATGCCCTTGCCGCCCAGCACGCAGTCCTCGCCTTTGGCGCGGTTCACCTCGCCTACTTCCAGCGGTGCATCCAAACGCACCACATAGTCAATGGCCGGGTTGAATGTTACGGTATAAATCATACTTCCGTCTCCTTTACCAGCGTGAATTGTTTGTATTTGGGGTTGGGGCAGCGGTTGGTGAGAATGGCACCGCCCTGCAGGTCGGCAATGACTGCCGGGTAGATGCGGGAAAACTTGGCATCATCCACAAGGAACCAGGCTTCCCGTGCACGGTGCACTGCCGCTGCTTTCACGGCAGCTTCCTCGGGGTCCGGCGTGGTAAAACCGGCATCCAGCGCCACACCGTTGGCACCCATGAACGCCTTGGTAAAATTGTAGCGCTGCAGGCTGGTGACTGTGGGTGCACCCACAATGGCTTCGGTCTCGGGCCGCAGCAGTCCTCCGGGCAGATACACCCGGCAGCCCTTTCGGGCCAGTGCCCGGGCATGGGCCACGCCGTTGGTCACATAGCTGGCTTTGAGGGCATCCCCCTCCAGTGCACGCACCAGCTCCAGCGTGGTGGAGCCTGCATCGATGAACACAAAATCATCGGCGTTGATGAGCTTTGCCGCCGCCTGCGCGATGCTGCGCTTCTGCTCCACAGCCTGCGACTCCTTGGCCTCCATGGTGGGTTCATCCGCCAGAAAACGGCTGTCCGGCAGGGTGGCACCGCCGTGCACCTTGTTCAGCTTGCCCAGCCGGTCCAGTTCGGTCAGGTCGCGCCGGATGGTGGATTCGCTGGTGTTCAGCGCCTCGCACAGTTCCTGCACTGTCACGGTGCGCTTGCGGTTCAGCTGTTCCATGATCAGGCTGAAGCGTTCTTCTGCCAGCATCGGCATCCTCTCCTTTGGTTTGATCTTATCTTTGACGGTTTATGACCGTTTGTGAAGTGTTTTGGTTTATCGCATCTTTATTATAGCAAATAAAGCGCCAAAATCAATCATTTCCAGTCAATTTCATTCATTTCCGTTCACAAAAATTTGTCTTGAAATTTGTGCAGGGAGTACAAAAGCTGGGATACAAGCATTTTGTGCAAATAAAAAAGCCGCCGTGCGTACCAATCGCACAGCGGCCGGAGAGATGGCTTATTGAGGAATCACTCGGCAGTCCAGTAGAAATCGTCGCCGGGCATTGCGCCGCCCACTGCCTTGGGGTCGGCATCAAACAGCACCTGCAGATAAGCGGATGCGTTGGTCTTGAGCTCGTCGCCAGTCAGGCAGACGATGTTGCAGTTGGGCAGGGCCTTCTTGGCAATGGCAGCCTTGGCCACAACACCCTGCTCCTCGCACAGAGCGGCAGTGCCGTCCAGATCGGTGTTGGCAGCTTCCACGCTCTTGGCGTAGTCGGTAAGGAATGCGGCCACAACATCCGGGTGTTCCTCGGCATACTCCTTGCGCACCACGGTCACGCCGGTGATGAGCTGGGTATCCGCGACCTTGTTCCATTCCTCGGTCAGGTCGAGGGCCACACGCAGGGTGTCGTCCTGCAGGCCGGCTGCAGTCACATAGGGCTGGGGCAGAACTGCAATGGCATCCTCGGTATTGGCCATCTGGGCCGTGACCTCGGTGGCCTCGCTGTAGTATTCAATGGTCACGTCCTTGTCCGGGTCGATGCCGTTGGCGTTCAGAAGATAGCGCAGCACGTACTCCGGCGTGGTGCCCTTGCCGGTGGACAGGATGGTACGGCCTGCAAGGTCTGCCATGGACTGGATCGTATCGCCGCCTTTTTCCACTACGTACAGCACGCCCAGCGTGTTGACGGCCACAGCCTGAATGCCGCCCTCCGTCTTCTGATACAGGGTGGCGGCCAGATTTGCCGGGATGGCAGCCATGTCCAGCTCGCCCTTCATCAGCAGCGGCACGATCTCATCGGCAGCGCCGTAAAGCTGCAGGTCGTAATCCATGGAAGCGGTGCCATCCTCTTCCATGCTCAGCAGGTTGACAAGGCCCATGGTGGTGGGGCCTTTCAGGCCGGCAATGCGCAGAGCATCAGTGGTGGACAGCTCCTTGGCTTCCTCGCTGGAAGCAGCTTCGGAGACGGCTTCGCCAGAGGCAGCGCTGGAAGCAGTGGTGCCGGATGCTGCGCCGCCGCAGGCGGCAAGGCTCAGCGCAAGGGCCAGAGCCAGCAGCACAGATGTCAGTTTTTTCATGCGGGGTTCCCTCTTTCCTCACAAGACCGCGCCGTTTTGTGCCTGAAAATTTTGCACAGAACCATGGGTCGGTCTTTTCATATTTTTTACAAGGCAAATTTGCAAAATCATTTGCTTTGCGGGTCTAAGTTTACTATAATAGAGTCAAAAATACCGTTGCGTGTGCAACGGAATTGCAGGAGGGCTGTGGGAAGCCGGATCTTTCCCACGGAATTGTGATGAAAAACTTTCTTCCGCTGTTATGCTCCACCTCTTTATTCAATGGTCTGACCCCTGAAGAGCTGCAGACCCTGCTGGCTCAGCTGGGTGCCGTTATGCGCAGCTATGGCAAAGGCGAAGCCCTTGTTCTGGCGGGCGAACCCAACCGCAGGGTGGGCATCGTACTGTCCGGTGAGCTGGAAGCCTACCGTCCCGGGCCGCAGGGTGCGCGCATTCCCATCACCCACATGGAACCGGGCGGCGTGTTCGGCGATGTGCTGAGCGGTTCCAGTCTGGCAAGCCCGGTCACGGTGATGGCTTCGGTGCCCTGCGAGGTGCTGCTGATCCCCTACGAGCGGCTGCTGCTTTCGGATGGCAGTCCGGCGCACCAGCAGACATTGCGCAATCTGGTGCGCACCATCAGCGATAAATATTTTTCCCTCTCCCGCCGCATCGACCTGCTGGTGCTCAAAAGCCTGCGGGCCAAAGTGTGCGCCTATCTGCTCAGTGAAGCCGAGCGGGCTGGCAGCCTGACCTTCAGCATCCCGTTCTCCCGCATCCAGCTGGCAGATTACCTGAACTGCGACCGCAGTGCCCTCTCCCGTGAGCTGAGCCAGATGCAGCGGGACGGCCTGCTGGATACCTACAAGAGCAGCTTCAAACTGCTGGAACCTGAGGTGTTGAAGCAGATGGTGCAGTGACCATTTGAATAGCCGCCGCGTGCGCTTTGGCTGTATTCAGCTGAAATTTTATTTTTATATTTGCGTTTTAGAAAAATCTACGGATTTTTCTAAAACTCTTTTTCACTGGAAGGCCGTAACCGTCAGCGGCATCATCTTGTTATTTTTAATATAGGAGTATTTTTAAATATGTCAAAACCGATTTTATGGATCGTGATCCCCTGCTACAACGAGGAGCAGGTGCTGCCCATTACAGCTCCCATGTTTCTGGAAAAGATCAACGGCCTTGCCGCACAGGGCCTTGTGAGCGAGAAGAGCCGGGTGCTGTTCGTGAACGATGGCTCCAAGGATAAGACATGGCAGCTGATCCAGGGTTTTGCCGCGCAGGACGAGCACTACATCGGCATTTCCCAGAGCCGCAACCGCGGCCACCAGAACGCCGTGCTGGCCGGTCTGATGGAGGCACTGCACAGCGGCACCTGTGATGTTACCATTTCCATCGACTGCGATGGTCAGGACGACATCAACGCCATGGACGAGATGGTAAAAAAGTATCTGGACGGTGCCGAGGTGGTCTACGGCGTGCGCAGCCGCCGCGATACAGACACCTTCTTCAAGCGCTTCACCGCCGAGGGCTTTTACCATGTGATGAACGCTCTGGGCGCAGACATCGTGTTCAACCACGCAGACTACCGCCTCATCAGCACCCGTGTGCTGGAAAGCTTTGCCGACTACAGGGAAGTGAACATTTTCCTGCGCGGCATGGTGCCTCTAGTGGGCTTCCGGAGCGATGTTGTCACCTACGAGCGCCATGAGCGCCTTGCCGGTGAGAGCCACTATCCGCTGAGCAAGATGCTGGCCCTTGCCTTTGACGGCATCACCAGCCTTTCCAACAAGCCCATCCGCATCATTACCGGGGCAGGCATCGCCGTGAGCCTGGTCGGCTTTATCGGAGTCATCTGGGCCATCGTGTGCGCCGCCATGGGCAGCAGCGTGGCCGGCTGGGCCTCCATCGTGTGCATCGTCTGCTTCATGAGCGGCGTGCAGCTGGTGTGCTTAGGCGTCATCGGCGAATATATCGGTAAGATCTATATGGAGACCAAGGCCCGCCCGCGCTACATCATCAGCGAGCGCACCTGGGCACCCTACGAAAGGAAGTATCACGGATGAGCAAACAGAGCTGGCGCGGCAGCACCCTGCTGAACCCGGAACCGCCGGTACTGGTGTCCTGCGGCGGGCTGGAAAAGCCAAACCTCATCACCATCGGCTGGACGGGCACCATCTGCACCCAGCCCAGCATGGTGTCCATCAGCGTTCGGCCGGAACGCTACAGCCACCACCTCATTCAGGAAAGCGGACAGTTTGCCATCAATCTGCCCACCGAAGCGCTGGTGCGTTCGGTGGACTGGTGCGGCGTAAAAAGCGGCCGTGATGTGGATAAATTTGCCGCTTGCGGCCTGCATTCTGCCCCCGGCAGCGTGCTGACCGACTGCCCCATTCTGGAAGAAAGCCCGGTCAATCTGGAATGCAAGGTAACTCAGGTGATCCCGCTGGGCAGCCACGACCTGTTCCTTGCCGAAGTGGTGGCCTGTGATGTGGACGAAAGCCTGCTGGACGAAAACGGCAAGCTGTGTCTCGAAAAGGCAAAGCTCATCGTCTACAGTCACGGCGACTATCTGGCACTGGGCAAAAAGCTGGGCACCTTTGGCTACAGCGTGCGCAAGAAAAAGCCGGTAAGGCGTAAAAAATAATTTGCATTTCATCGCTTGACTTTTGCCCGAAACTGCATATACTAAAGATAGGCAATGTAGAGAGATTGAATCCATCGGGTTCATGCCGAAACACGAAGCCCCCGGTAGTGTCAGTACCGGGGGCTTCTTTTAGTGTTTGCTGCCCTTGCCGATCTTACCGTCGATCCATGTGCACAGATAGTAGGCAACTACCTGCGCGGCAACGGTTTGGATAAATGTAGAGAGAGTTTCCAAGGGGTTCACCTCCTTTCCGCGGTTAGGGGAATGGAGAAGGGCCGCAGGAACAGTATAGCATAAAAACCGGTATCGCGCAATTTTGACGCAATACCGGTTTTTGTGCATTTATTCGTGCTTTACGCGCTGGATCTCGCCCAGATCGTAGGGGGTGTTCTGGTAGACATAGTAGTTCAGCCAGTTCTCATACAGCAGGTGGGCGTGGGCACGCCAGCGGAACAGCGGCGGCTTTGTGGGGTCATCGTCCGGGTAGTAATTCACCGGTACATGGATAGGCAGGCCCTTGTCCACATCGCGGCGGTACTCTGAATCCAGCGTGTACTTGTCGTACTCCGGGTGGCCGGTGACAAAGATCTGCCGTCCGTTCTCGGTGCTCATAAGGAAGGGCCCGGCCGCATCGCTCTCGGCAAGGATGCGCAAAGCCTTACAGTTGTCCACATCCTCGCGGCTGATGCCGGTGTGGCGGCTGTGGGGCGCATAGAACACCTCGTCAAAGCCGCGCACC
>ENA-OWRC01003387-OWRC01003387.1-human-gut-metagenome-genome-assembly--contig:-NODE-3387-length-10402-cov-2.590123_pt1 | contig 10402 bp, 8 predicted proteins | sample MGYA00248268_ERZ651895 | MGnify/ENA primary metagenome ERZ651895 (study PRJEB26924, sample SAMEA4378242) | human gut metagenome | biome: human gut; feature: human-associated habitat; material: faeces...
TCATCGACCTTGCGCTCGACTTCCCACTGATGTAGCTGCTCAGGGCTCAGGTACTTGCGCACGTCGTTTGCATCAGCGACCATACTGCGGAGCTTAAAAATCTTGATTGTCTTTCCGCCCTTGCCAACGCGATCCTGGGTGTACATAGGGCTGCCGGGCGATTCAAGGCAAATAAGCGCGCAAACAACAGCAATAGGAATCAATAGCAGAACACTCATCAAAAGACTAAATACAAGGTCAAACAGCCTCTTGACGATGCGATACCCAAGCGTGCCACTCGGCTTTATCTGATTGAAAGCCAGCGCACCAACCGTTGATGCACAACTCTCTGTTACTTCTTTAGCAGCCACAATAAAACTCACGTTCCTGTCCCCAGGAACCCCCCCCCATCTATGAATCCAAAAACCAAATGAATTGCCGGTGCAACGTCTCCCTTACGTTTTGCTGGGAACGTCCAGAGCAAGCAGCTCCCTAAAAGCGGAGTCGCCTTCGCCCACGTCTACCAGGCACCAGCGCTTATGACGGTCGATCTTTTTAACTCGGGCCTCTTGCCCCACCAAGGGACCCCGCTCTATGTGCAACACGCCGTCTTCTATGCGCGCGACGCTGTTGCGCACCACGCCGTCGTCGTCCAACACGCTGCGGTACCAATCCTGCGCATCGTCCGGCATGGGCATGTACGCCCGCTCCCTACTGCCGGCGATGCGACAGCCAAAGCTCAACTGGGCCAAAGCCCTATCGAGCGCAGCGGCATCGTGCGTGGCGACGAAGAAATATTCCTTGTACATGGGTTTGGTTTGGAGCGACCAGGCGCCGTCCCGCTTAAACCAGAACTCCTTTTGCATCACAAAAGCGTCCTGCATCAGGTTGTGCGGGATAATGCGGCGGACCTTTTCGCAGGTCTCGCGCTCTTTACCGTTGGGGGTGTGGACCAGATACCAGCGGACGCGGCCGTGCTGGCTTTTGGTGGTGGCGCCGTTAAATGCGCCCGGCAGCTGCTCTTGGCGCCGTGCCGCCTGTTCCATGTTCTCGCCCCCTCTATTTGGCTTTGCGATGCACGCAAATGCAGGGGCGTTTAGAACAGGCTTCTCGCTCGCAGCTAGGCGCAGTCGCAAAAGTACAGGTTTTTATAGAGGGGTATGGAGATGTACCTACTAGCAGTACATTTTGCGTAATCTGGGCAAACGCTGATTAATTGCTCGTATAATGTCGTTTGTCGAAAGATACAAAAACCTGTACCTTTTTGTGCAACAAAAAAAGCCGCTCAACCAGCGGCTTTTCTAATTTTGGTAAGAAAAAAGGCGACCGCCCTGTGTGGACGGTCGCCTTTGTTAATTGTTGTGAAGTTTGCCTTAGGCGCGGGTCTTGATCTCCTCGAGAACCTTGGCAACAAACTCGTCAACGCTCATCTGAACGGTCTCGTTGGAGCGATCGCGGACGGAGATGTTGCCGGCCTCGACCTCCTTCTCGCCCAGGATGAGCATGTAGGGCACACGGTCGATGCTGCGGGCCTCGCGGATCTTGTAGCCGATCTTCTCGTCGCGGTCGTCGCAGACCACGCGAATGCCGGCCTCCTCCAGCTTGGCGCACACCTCGTGGGCGTAGTCGCGGCTCTTCTCAGAGACAGGAAGTGCCTTGACCTGCACGGGAGCCAGCCAAGTGGGAAACTTGCCCGCAAAGTGCTCAATCAGAATACCGATGAAGCGCTCGATGGAGCCAAAGCACACGCGATGCAGCATGATGGGGCGCTTCTTGGTGCCGTCGGCATCCACATACTCCAGATCAAAGTTGAGCGGCATCTGGAAGTCGAGCTGGACGGTGCCGCACTGCCAGGTACGGCCGAGCGAGTCCTCCAGGTGGAAGTCGATCTTGGGGCCGTAGAAGGCGCCGTCGCCCTCGTTGACCTCGTAGTCCATGTGCAGCTGCTCCAGAGCGGTGCGCAGGCCCTCCTCGGCGCGAGCCCAGTCCTCGTCCGAACCCATGGAGTCCTCGGGGCGGGTGGAAAGCTCAACGTGGTACTTAAAGCCAAACTTCTGGTACACGGAGTCGATGAGGTTGACCACGCCCACAATCTCGTCGGTCAGCTGATCGGGACGTACAAACAGGTGGGCGTCGTCCTGGTTAAAGCAGCGCACGCGGAACAGGCCATGCAGAGCGCCGCGCAGCTCGTGACGATGCACCAGGCCAATCTCGCCGGCGCGAATGGGCAGCTCGCGGTAGGAGTGCGGCTTGGAGGCGTACACCAGCACGCCGCCCGGGCAGTTCATGGGCTTAATGCAGTACTCTTCGTCGTCGATGACGGTGGAGTACATGTTGTCCTTATAGTGGTCCCAGTGGCCCGAGGTCTTCCACAGCTGCTTGTTCATGATGAGCGGCGTGGAGATCTCTACGTAGCCGGCCTTATGGTGGATCTCGCGCCAGTAGTCCAGCAGCGTGTTCTTAAGGATCATGCCGTTGGGCAGGAAGAACGGGAAGCCGGGGGCCTCGTCGCGCATCATAAAGAGGTCCATCTCGCGGCCGATCTTGCGGTGGTCGCGCTTCTTGGCTTCCTCCAGCATGTGCATGTGCTCGTCGAGCTCTTCCTTGGTGGCAAAGGCGACGCCGTTGATGCGGGTGAGCATCTTGTTGTCCTTGTCGCCCTTCCAGTAGGCGCCCGAGACGCCGGTGAGCTTAAAGGCCTTGAGCGCCTTGGTGTAGCAGATGTGGGGGCCGACGCACATGTCGATGTAGTCGCCCTGCTGGTAGAAGGTGATGCGGGCGTCGTCGTCCAGGTCGCCGATGTGCTCGACCTTGTACTTCTCGCCGCGCTCCTCCATAAGGGCGATGGCCTCGGCGCGGGGCTTCTCGTACACGGAGAACTTGAGGTTCTCCTTGACGATCTTCTTCATCTCGGCCTCGATCGCGGGGAAGTCGTCCTCGCTGATCTTGACGCCCTCGGGCAGGTCGACGTCGTAGTAGAAGCCGTTGTCGGTCGCGGGGCCGTAGGCAAAGTCGGCCTGGGGGTACAAGCGCTTGATGGCCTGCGCCATGATGTGTGCGGCGGAGTGGCGGATGACGTGCGTGACCTCGTCCTGCGGGAGCTCGGCCACCGAACCGTCATTGTAGAGTGCCTTCATGGGTATGTTTTCTCCTCTCGGATGCCTGGTGCAAGTGCGTGCGATGCGCTCGGCATTTTTGACTTGCATCATTATAGGCAGGTTGCCTTGGTATACAAGCGCCCGCCGCACCTTAATGGCACGGCGGGCGATTTTCTACGCATGCTTCATCGTGTGGGGCGGGGCTGCGGAGCGCGCGTGCGGTTTGCGGCGTGCCCGTGGCTTGCGGCCGGCCCGGCGATGGATGCGCTACTGGATGCGAGTTCGGCAGTAGGGGCAGACCTTCCAATGCGCATCGAGCGGGCGATGGCAGCTGGGACACACGTTGCGAACCTGGGTATCGCACACCGGGCAGACGACGAAGTCCTTCTCGATGGGCGCCCCGCACTGCGGGCAGGTGCCGTACTGGGCAAGCTGGCGCTCGCGCAGGGCCATGTCCAGCTCCTGCTCCTCGCGGTCGGATGCGTAGGAGTGCGGGCGCAGGACCAGGTAGGCGATGAGGCCTACAAACGGGATGAGGGCGATGATGCCCCATGCCACGTAGGCGCTGGCGCCGCGGCGGCGGGCATCGATGAACACATAGACGACCGACAGCACATACAGGGCGATGATAAAGCCAACGAAGGCATAGACGACGCCCATAAGCTGCGGCGACATGAGCTCGGAGATGTACTTGGACATTACGGGTACCTTTCGGAATATTAACAGTCCGGTCAAGTTTACCACGGGGTTTGTTTATATGGGACTACGGTTGCAAGCGGGGCTGGCGCGGACACAAACATCTCAATCTGTAACAGGTGGAGGCGGAATCCGGGTATAGGTGTTACAGACCGAGACACAGGGGTCCCTCCCCGACTTCAATCTCGATCTGTAACATCTTGGGCCCCAAAACCCCTCTTACTGTTACAGATCGAGACATTCAAAAACCGCCGGAAGGCTTGTCTTGATCTGTAACATCTAGAACCCAAATCCTCGTCTAACTGTTACAGATGGAGACGAACGGTTGCCTTAGTTGTCGACAGACGAGGCCAACATCCGTGCCGGGTCTCCAATCGCCTGCCGTTGGCGGGTGTTGCGGGGCTGTTCGCCGCATTGCCGCCGCACTAGGGGCGCACAGACCGTAGGATGGTTTTATTGACAGCCTGTCAACTTATCTGGGAGGCACCGTGGCAGAAACGTTTGATATCGCAATTGTGGGCGCGGGCATTACCGGGTGCGCCATCGCGCGGCAGCTCGCGCGCTATGACCTGTCCATTTGCGTGGTCGAGGCGGCTAACGATATTGCGCTGGGCGCGTCGAAGGCCAACGGCGGCCTGGTGCACGCTGGCTACGATCCGGCGCCGGGCACCGTAAAGGCGCAGGTCAACGCCCGTGGCTGCGAGTTGTACGGTACGTGGGCGCAGGAGCTGGGCTTTCTGTTCCGCCGCACCGGGTCGATGGTGTTGGGCTTTAACGACGCGGACCGCACGCATCTGGAAAAGTTGCGCCAGAATGGCCTGGCCAACGGGGTGCCCGAGCTGACGATCATTGGACCCGAGCGCATCCACGAGCTGGAGCCGCGCGCAAGTGCTAAGTCGACGTGCGCGTTGTGGTGCCCTTCGACCGGTTACGTCGACCCATTCGAAGTGGCCATCGCCGCGCTGGAGAACGCCGTCGCCAATGGCGTGACGTTTATGAGATCTGCACCGGTGGAAGCGATTGCAGTTACCGGCGTGGGCGACGGGGACGCTCCCGCCGCCGCCGAGGGCCGCGCACGCTTTACGCTGGCGACGCCCACCGGAGACGTGCGCTGCCGCTACCTGATCAACGCCGCGGGCAACGGCGCCGCCGACATCTCGCATATAGCGGGCGCCGAGGAGTTCCAGATGGTCTGGCGTCAGGGCAACATCGTGGTGCTGGACAAGGAGCCGCGCACGCTCATGCCGCTCTACCCCGTGCCGACGCCGGTGTCGAAGGGCGTTATCGTGACGGGCACCGTGCACGGCAACACCGTGATCACCGCGACGGCCGCCGTGCGCGAGCCGGGCGACACGCAGACCTATGCGAGCGATGTGAACGCGCTGCTGAGCGGCGCGCGCAAGCTGGTGCCCGATCTGGATACGCGCCGCGTGGTGCGCGCATTTGCCGGCGGGCGTCCGGTCATTCAGGGAACGAACGACTTCTTTATTGGGCAGTCGGCCGTGGTGCCGGGGCTGTTCCAGGCGGCGGGCATCCAGTCGCCGGGCGTAGCGAGCGCACCGGCCATTGCCGAGCGCATGGAGCTTGTGATGCGTGAGGCGGGCGTGGAGCTGCACGAGCGGGCGGACTGGAACCCAATTCGCCGCGAGCCGGACGACTTTGACCGCGCACCGCTGGCGCGCAAGGAAGAACTCATTGAGTCCGATCCCGCGTGGGGGCAGATTGTCTGCCGCTGCGAGACGGTGCCCGAGGCCGAGATCGTGGCCGCGATCCGACGCCGCCCGGGCGCGGTTTCGGTCGAGGGCGTCAAGCGCCGCTGCCGCGCCGGCATGGGTCGATGCCAAAGCGGCTTTTGCCAGAGCCGTGTGGTAACGATTCTTGCCCGCGAGCTGGGCTGCGACCCCAGCGAGGTATTACTGGAGGACACCGGATCTTGGCTGGTTGAGGGACCGCTGAAGGGGGTGCGTTAGGATGGCGAAATTCAAATCGAGCGCGATTGATTGCGGCGTCGTAGAAGCCGTACAAACGCAAGCCTTCGACGTGGTCGTTATCGGCGGCGGCCCCGCCGGCATGGCGGCCGCGCTGGCCGCGCATAAGGCCGGAGCGCGCGTGGCCATCGTGGAGCGCGAGCAGCACCTGGGCGGCATCCTCCGCCAATGCATCCACCCCGGCTTTGGTCTGTCGCACTTTAAACAGGAGCTCACCGGTCCCGAGTACGCGCAGCGCTTTATCGACCAGGTGCAAGCAACCGACATTGCGCTGTTCCTAAACAGCATGGTGCTTGGGATTGATTCAGGCGAGCCTGCGGAAGACACCGCGGTCCACACCGTCACGCTCATGAGCCCCACCGGCATGCTGCAGCTCACCGGACGGGCGGTCGTCCTTGCCATGGGCTGCCGTGAGCGTACCCGCAGCGAGATCAAGATCCCCGGCAGCCGTCCCGCTGGCGTGTTTACGGCCGGCCTGGCGCAGCGATACATCAATATCGAAAACCTCAAACCCGGCTCGCGCGCCGTCATTTTGGGTTCGGGCGACATCGGGCTTATCATGGCGCGCCGCTGCACGCTCGAGGGGATTTCCGTCGAGGGCGTATACGAGCTCATGCCGTACGCCAACGGCCTGCGCCGCAATGTGAAGAACTGCCTGGACGATTTTGGTATTCCGCTGCATCTGTCGACCACGGTCACGCGCGTGATTGGGCACGACCGTGTGGAGGCCGTCGAGGTGAGTCAGGTCGACGAGCACCTGGCGCCCATTCCGGGTACCGAGCGCATTGTTCCGTGCGACACGTTGCTGCTTTCGGTGGGTCTGATTCCCGAGAACGAGCTTTCGGTTGCCGCGGGTGTAGAGCTTGATCCGCGCACGCGCGGCGCCGTGGTGAACCAGAGCCTGCAGACGGGCGTACCGGGCATCTTTGCCTGCGGCAACGTGCTGCACGTGCACGACCTGGCAGACAATGTGACGACCGAGTCCGAGCGCGCCGGTGCGGCTGCGGCGGCGTACGCGCTGGGGGCTGTCGGCACCGCAGCGGGAGTGGCGAACGCGGGCTGCCAGCTCAAGGTCTCCCCCGCCGGCATTGCGGGCTACGCACTGCCGGGACGAATTACGGCCGTGGCGCTTACCAAACTCAACTTCCGCGTACGCCGACCCGTCGACGCCGCCTGCGTGCGCATTCTGGCAGGCGACGAGGAACTGTTCGCCGGCAAGGTCCGCGCGTTTAAGCCGAGCGTTATGGAAAGCTTCCCGCTGCCGGCAAAGGTGCTTCAGCAGGCGCTCGACATGGGTGTTACCGAGATTGTCTTGTCCGTCGATCCCATTGAGGAGGCATAGCTCATGAGCACGAATGCAATCGAAACGTTGCAGTTCAACTGTACGACCTGCCCATCCGAATGCCTTCTGACCGTAGAGGTGGAGCGCGACGCCAATGGCGCCGTGGTGGAAGTACGCTCCGTAACCGGCAACAACTGCCCGCGCGGCGATAAGTTCGCACATCAGGAGCTCACCTGCCCCATGCGCGTGCTCACAACGACCGTGGCCGTCTCCGGCGGCGACGAAGCCCTACTCCCCGTCCGCACGGCCGAAGCCATCCCGCTAGAACTCCACGCCCAAGCCATGAACCTCATCCGAGGCCTAGTCGTCAACGCCCCCATCCGCATGGGCGACGTCGTGCTGGAAGATCTTCTCGACACCAACATTGACCTAGTCGCCAGTATGGACATCGACCCAGCCTAAGAAGCAAATTTGGGACGGGCTCTTTTAGCTGCTTTTGCAAGGAGTGTCCCGAAGTGCCGGCATAAAAGGATCGTCCCTATGTGCCGGGCTTGGGATACCATGGTGGCAGCCTAGCGAAAGGATGTTTCATGGCACATGTCGATGACCAGCGCGTGGCGCGCGTGCTCGATGCGCTCGAGGCTCAGCACCCCGGTGCGCAGCTGCTCGTGAATGACCCGTGGTCGATCTATTACCTAACCGGCTTTTATGCCGATATGTTCGAGCGTTTTTGCGGCGTGCTGCTCGCACGCGGTGCCGAGCCGGTGATCCTAGTCAACGCCCTGCACCAGCTGCCAGAGTATGACAATGCCCGCGTTGCCTACCACACCGATACTGATATCGTGACCGACGCCATCACTCGCGAGGTCGATCCGACCAAACCGCTCGGCATCGACACCGTCATGCGCTCCGGCTTTTTGATGCCGCTTATGGAGTGCCACGCCGCCAGCGAGTTTTTCCTGGGTGACTTTGCCGTCACCGCCGCGCGCACCCACAAGGATGCCACCGAGCAGGAGCTCATGCGCGTGTCCTCCGCCGCCAACGACGCCGTGATAGCTGATGCCATCAAACTCGTCCACGAAGGCGTGACGGAGCGCGAAATTGCCGATCAGATGCTCGGCCTGTATCGCAAGCACAGCTGCGAGGGCTTTAGCTTTCCGCCGATCGTGAGCTTTGGCGCCAACGCCGGCGACCCGCATCACGAACCCGACGACACCGTGCTCAAGCGCGGCGACGTGGTGCTGTTCGACATTGGCGGACGCCGCTGCAACTATTGCTCGGACATGACGCGCACGTTCTTTTGGGGCGAGCCGGACGAGGAGACGGCACGCATCTACGACATCGTGCGCCGCGCCAACGAGGCCGCCGAGGCTCTCATCGCACCGGGCGTGCGCATGTGCGACCTGGACCGTGCCGCGCGCGAAGTGATTGAGGACGCAGGCTACGGCAAATACTTTACACATCGCCTGGGCCACTCAATCGGCCTGCAGGACCACGAGCCGGGCGATGTCTCGCTGGTCAACGAGCAGGTCGTAGAGCCAGGCATGACGTTCTCCATTGAACCGGGCATCTACCTCCCCGGTCGCACCGGCGTCCGCATCGAGGACTTGGCCCTAGTTACCGAGTCCGGCGTCGAGATTCTCAACGCCTACCCCCACGATCCGGTCCGCCTAGGCTAACCTCATCCCCAAGTCCCCAAACTAAGTTGCGGTGAAATAGTTCCCGGATGGGCTGCTAGAACCCAAAAACAGGAACTATTTCACCGCAACCGCTGAGGGGATGGGTTAGCGCAGCAGGCCGGCTACTTCGCCGGCTAGGGTGATGGTACCGGCTGCTACGAAAGGCTCGCCCGCGGCATCGAAAGCCGCGAGGGCCTCGGATACGCTGGGGTACACGCCCGCGAGCTTGTCGGCGTCCACCAGGGAGGCAAGCTCCTGTGCGGGCAAGGCGCGATCGGAATCGGTCTGGGTTACGACCACGCGGGGGAACGCCGGAACCAGCACGTCGACGATACCCGCCACATCCTTGTCTGCCAGCGCGGCGCACAGCAGCGTGGGGCGATTCTCTACGCACGGGTCGATCTCGTCCAGTGCGCTCACAAAGTTCTCGCAGCTCTGGGGATTATGGCAGGCGTCGATCAACTTGAGCGGATCGGTTCCCAGCACATCAAAGCGACCCGGCGTGGGGCAGCCCATAAGAGAAGCATCAAGCGTATCGTGATCGAGCTCGCGGCCCAGATAGCCCTCGCAGAGCATTATCGCGCACGCGGCATTCTGCGGCTGATACGCCGGCTTGACCATGCTCGACGTATAAATCGTGCGCGGCGTGGTACAGCTGAACTCCACCGTATCGCCCACATGCGCCGGCACCTTGGTCGTGGAGTGGCTCACTACCAGCGGCACCACGCCGCACTCGCGGCAACGGGCATCCATCACGCGCTGAACGCTCGGCTCGTGCGTGCCCTCGCCCAGCACAACCAGACGTCCGGGCTTGATGACCGCAGCCTTCTCCCCCGCAATGGCCTCGAGCGTGTCGCCCAGGATGCGCGTGTGGTCGAGCCCGATGCCGGTGATGGCAACGGCAACGGGATCGGTCGCACTCGTGGCGTCCCAACGGCCGCCCATGCCAACCTCGAGCACGGCAACATCTACCGCGGCCTCGGCAAATACCACCAGTGCGGCAGCCGTCAGCAGGTCAAACGGCGTAATGGTATAGGCGCGCTCCCCCGCCGCCACACGACGAGCATTCACGCGATGCCCCGCCTCGACGGCGGCAGAAACGCCACGGGCAAACGCCTCATCGCTCACGACGCGCCCATCGACCTCCATGCGCTCGGGATAGCGCACCAACTGCGGAGACGTATACAGTGCGGTTTTTAACCCCTCGCCACGAAGGATAGCAGCCGAAAAACGCGTAGTCGAAGTCTTGCCATTGGTACCGGCAACCTGAATGCAATCGAAATACTCGTCCGGACGCCCCAGCTCATCAAGCATATCGACAACCGTCTCGAGCAGAGGACCAGCATCCCCAGAAATCCGCCCCGTATCAGCAGCAAGCCCCACAGCCTCATCAAACGAAAGCAACTCAAACGAGAAAGGAACGACATACGACCCAGAACGCTTAGCCATAACCCAAAGTCCCCCATAACAGAAAAAGAGGCCCACCAAAAAGAATGAGCCCCTCGCGTTGACAATATCAGCCTTTATCCGCTTGCAGCAAGATCAAGGCCACAACCCAGTGGCCCTACCAGGCAGCGGACGCCCCCGTAACCGCTATGGGAGCGGTTTGGGGCTTTGCTCGATACAAGTTCCGCACGAGCCGAAGGCCACTTAATGTGGCCTTCGTGCGAGCAGGACTGT
>ENA-OWRC01003388-OWRC01003388.1-human-gut-metagenome-genome-assembly--contig:-NODE-3388-length-10396-cov-2.411082_pt1 | contig 10396 bp, 11 predicted proteins | sample MGYA00248268_ERZ651895 | MGnify/ENA primary metagenome ERZ651895 (study PRJEB26924, sample SAMEA4378242) | human gut metagenome | biome: human gut; feature: human-associated habitat; material: faeces...
AATGGCAACTCTGGAATCTTTTACGTTCACGATCAGGTTTCCTTCTATTTCAGAAACAACTGTCACAGTTCCGCCTGGCACAAATCCAAGTTTCTCCAGAAATCTTCTGGTTTCTTCTTTGCCACCGACCTTTTTGATCACATTCGGTTCTCCTGTGTTCACCATCGTTAAAGGCATCATTTGCAACCTCCCTTTTTTATAAAAGTAAGCTCAAAACAGGCTCCTTTTCTTTTTCTTCATGGTTAGTATATGCTAATGTCCATTAGCTGTCAACAACTTTTTTTAGTTTTTATTGATATATTTTTTCATTAAACATTTTTTATTAATATTTATTTCTCAAAAATAACGAATACTACGAGATTTTTCGACTAAAAAAAAACAGAACACGGTGGCCGTTATATCTTTTGATATAGAAAATGTAACTGCCATGTATTCTGTTTCTTGTTTTCAGCTGTTGTTTCTTTTATTCCGATTCATCCAGCAGATTCTTCATGCTCTGCAGTCCGATCACCAGCGTAGATGTATTGTGCAGCAGTGCGGATGTCGTAGGCGGAAGTACGCCTGTCACGCCGCATACGATCAGTCCGGTATTAAATCCGACGATAATCCGGTAGTTCCTGCGGATACGCTGCATCAGTGCATCACTCAGTCTCTTGAGTTTGACGATCTCTTTGAGGTCGTCTGCACCGACAGTGATATCTGCCACTTCCCTTGCGATCTCTGCTCCTTCGCTGATCGCAATGCCGACATCTGCCGCAGACAGTGCCGGTGAATCGTTGATGCCATCGCCGATCATAATGACTTTGCGTCCTGCCTGTTTTTCCCTTTCAACAAAGTTTGCTTTGTCTTCCGGAAGTACTTCGGAATAATATTCATCGACACCGACACGTTTTGCGATTGCTTTTGCGGTACGGTCACTATCGCCGGTCATCATAACGATCTTGGAAAGTCCTGCTTCACGCAGCTGTTCAACCACCTGGGCTGCTTCTTTTCGGAGCGGATCTTCAATGCAGATCACGGCTGCAAGCTCGTTCTGGATTGCCAGATACAGGTGGGAATATTCTTCCGGCAGGTTTTCAAACCTGTCTTCCATTCCTTCCGGTATCGTGCACTTTTCATCCTCGAAAATGAAGTGATGGCTTCCGATCACAGCTTTTTTGCCTTCGATCGTAGTAGAAATACCGTGTGCCACGATATACTCTACCTTTGTATGCATCTCTTCGTGATCCAGATGCCGCTCTTTGGCTGCATTTACCACTGCTTTTGCCATAGAATGAGGGAAATGCTCCTCCAGGCAGGCTGCGATGCGAAGCAGTTCATTTTCACTGTATCCGTTAAAGGAGATCACTTTTGCAACGATCGGTTTCGCCTCGGTAAGCGTTCCGGTCTTGTCAAATACGATTGTGTCTGCTTCTGCCACTGCTTCCAGGAATTTACCTCCCTTGACCGTGATCTTGAAGCTTCCGGCTTCGCGGATCGCAGAAAGAACGGATACCGGCATTGCCAGTTTCAGTGCACAGGAGAAATCAACCATCAGGATCGACAGTGCTTTCGTCGCATTGCGGGTCAGCAGATAGGTAAGCGCGGTACCGCCCAGACTCCACGGAACGAGTGCATCTGCCAGGTTCGACGCCTTGCCTTCAACGGATGATTTGAGCTTCTCCGAATCCTCGATCATCTGTACGATACGCTCATAACGGGTGGAACCGGCGGATTTTTCTACCTTGAAGGTAATCTCTCCCTCTTCCAGCGCGGTTCCTGCGTAAACATAGCTGCCCGGCTCTTTTCTGACCGGCTGGGATTCGCCGGTCATCGAAGCCTGGTTTACCATCGCCTCGCCGCTTACTACGACACCATCCAGTGGAATCACTGTACCCATATGGACGGTCAGCTCGTCGCCCGCGGTAACATCCGAAAGCGGTACAAGGACTTCGGTCCCGTCCACTTTTTTCCAGACCTTCTCCACGTTCAAGGACATGCTCCGCGCCAGATCCCCAACGGATTTCTTATGTGTCCACTCCTCCAGAAGCTCACCGACGCCGAGCAGGAACATAACGGAGCCAGCCGTATTGAAATCGCGGCGCAGAAGGGAAACACTGATCGCCGTCGCATCCAGCACCTCCACATGCAGCTTGCGCTTAAATACGAGGCAGTGGATACCTTTCACGATATAACGGATCGCCTGCACGGACGTGTATACCGCACGGACCGGCGCCGGGAGAAATGTCTTCGTCGCAAAGCGGGTCAGTACCTTCTGAATCAGCTTTTCTTTGTACTCCTGATTCAGGGCGCGTCCGCTGCTTTTAACTGCCATCTCCTGTTTTTCGGTAATCTGACCATCAAACGCCGCTACCTGTACGAGTACCGCCTCCCGATCCTCCTTATAATAGATAACCGCATCTGCTGTCCGCTCATACACCTTAGCCGCCGTCACGCCGTCCAGACCAAGCAGATACTGTTCCAGAACATCCGCTTCGCGCACGGTATGGAATTTCCGGGCAAGGCTGATACGGATTCTTCCTTTGATTTCATGCTTTATAATGAATTTCATGATTCATCTTCCTCCGGTTATAGAAGAGCTGCCGCGAGACAGCATCCCATGCTATCTTGCGGCAGCCCCCCTGTTATTTAGATTCATGTATTCTTGGAGTTGCTATTACTGCTCTGCCTTCTCAGCCTCCGGTGCGGCCTCGGTTGCCTCAGCAGTCTCGTTGAAATCCTCATCCTCACCAAAGCTCTCATAGCCGCGAGCCTCGTTGATCTGCTTTGCCTCAGCCAGGATGTCCTCAGCGTTCTCCTGAATATTGGTAGCGGTGGTCATCACACAATCACGTGCACGAAGTCCGGCTGCTACGCAGTTTACGTAAAATTTCTTTGCATCCTCGCTGCCAAGAATCTTAACACCTGCTGTTCCGAACAAAACGCCGCCTGCAAATAAACCTAATTTTTTTAATTTGAAAATGTCCATCATGATTACTCCTCCTCTGATATTATCTAAATTATATTCACATATGATTTTTGAAAACTATTTATTCCATTTCAAATGCGAATATAGCTGCGTTTAATGACTCATTTCTGAGGTACAAGTAGATGGTAACAGCTTACCCCCATGATAGTCAAACCTAACTTTCCTTATTGAGATTTTTTATCAACTGGCATCCGAAGTTATACTTGACAGCTCATCCTCATTCCGCAGAGAATACTGGCGGCAACGGTTTAAAACGCCGATTTCTTCCAGCACTGCAATCATCCGGTACACCGTTGCCTTGCCGATCCCCGGGTCGCGCTTGGATGCCTCGTAGTAGATCTCCTTACAACTGCTCCATCTTCCCTCCAGGATCACATCCAACATGATCTTTCTTTGATCGGTCATCCGTTTCCCCCGTCTCTTCAGTTCGCTGATAATCTGCTCTCTCTGCTGCATCGTATCATCTCTCTTTCCATATCTTCTAAATTATTTTTCCGCACATCTGCCGTTTCCGTCCACAACCCGGCTTTTTATTAGCGCAGACTAACTGTTCGTTTAAAATATATAGCATACTCTGCTTGCCACTCTTTTTGCAAGTACTAAATTCCGCTTTTGCCTCTGGCTCAGCCTCATTAAGTCCTTAGATACGACTCGCACTAAGTGCTCATATTATATTGTGTTTCATCAAAAACAAAACATAATTAGCATGAACAAACTCAGGTTAGAATGCCGCAACTCAAGTTAGATGTCTCTAACCTTAATTTAAAGACTACCTCTTTTTTTCTCATCTGTCAATGAATTTTCGAAAATATATTTGATTTTCTTCTCTGATAATGGTAAGGTACTCACAGAATAATCAATTCAGACAGGAAAGGAAGGATTTTTCGATGAGCTTCAAAGAAATAAAGCCAGAAGAATTAAATTTTAACCCGTTTACCCGCATCGGTTCCGACTGGATGCTTTTAACCGCCGGCACCGAGGATAAATTCAACACCATGACTGCCAGCTGGGGCGGCGCAGGCGTATTCTGGGGCAAACCGGCTGTTACCTGCTATATCCGTCCCCAGCGCTACACCAAAGAATTTATAGACAAAGAAGAACTCTTCTCCGTCAGCTTTTTAAAAGACGGACACCGCGATGCCCTCAAACTCTGCGGCTCCGTATCCGGCCGTGACCACGACAAAATCAAGGAAGCCGGCCTGACCCCGGTCTTCATCGACGGCGTACCGGCATTTGAAGAAGCTGACACCATCCTCATCTGCCGCAAAATGTACCGCACATCCATGAATCCGGCAGATTTTATCGATAAGGACGCTGACAGCAAGTTCTATCCGGAGAAGGACTATCATGATATGTATATTGCGGAGATTGTGAAAGCGGTTGTGGCTGAATAAGCAGAGCCGCTCCATTTAAAATTTAAATCCCACAGGAAACGCTGATTTGCAGCATTTTCTGTGGGAATCCTTTGAATGATCCTTTTGGGTCTATTTGTTTATATTGTGTCTTTATTTATTCCTTTATTTTGCCAATTCCAGCATCCGCGCCAGCGGACCAACCGCCCTCTGCCGCATCGCCTCATCCATCTCCACTTCCTCTTCCGGATTTTCCAGCGCCCGCAGTACGCTGTCCAGATGAATCTTCTTCATATTCGGGCAAAACTGACGGTGACCTACGGAGAAAAACTTCTTCTCCGGGTTCTTCTGCAGCAGTTCATAGAACACGCCCATCTCGGTGCAGATCAGGAAGACTTTCTCATCCGAATTCGTCGCATAATCAATAATCTGGGAGGTACTTCCGACAAAATCTGCCAGCTCCAGCACATCGCCGGTACACTCCGGATGCGCCAGCACAACTGCCTCCGGATGCAGCTCTTTTGCTTTTCTGACGTGCTCCGGCGTTACGATCATATGACGCGGACATCCACCGGTGTAAAAAGCAAATTCTTTCTCCGGAAGCTGCTGTGCCACATAACGACCAAGGTTCGGGTCCGGAATAAATAAAATCTTATCTGCATCTAATTTTTTACAGATTTCAACAGCAGAGGATGAAGTAACACATACGTCACACTCTGTTTTCAGCTCAGAAGTGGTATTGATATAGGCAACCACTGCATGATCCGGATATTTTTGCTTTAAAGCGCGTAAAAAATCAAGGTCTAACTGCTCTGCCATCGGACATCCCGCTGCCGGATTGGCAAGCCATACCGTTTTTTCCGGGCTTACAGGTCTCTGCCATAAAACGGACACCGCACATAATAACGCCTTTGCAGTTACTTTTGGATGCCTGTACGCTTAAGCCATAAGAATCACCCATATAGTCAGCTACTTCCAAAATTTCCTGTCCCTGATACGCATGTGCAAGGATACAGACATCCTGCTCATTTTTCATACGCATGATTTCCTGCTGTATTTCTGCTATTGTCATTTTATTTTCTCACTTTCTTACACAAATTCTGAATCAATCTCCTTTTTCATGGCATGACTCATTTGTAAAAATTTGTTTCTCTACGTATGTTATGAAAAGAATCGTTCACGAATCTCCCATATTAAATCGCATGTAAATGTTTCATGGAAATATCCAGAATCGGTGCAGAATGTGTCAATGCACCGCTGGAAACAAAATCAACACCGATCTCCCGGATGCGGGCAATGTTTTCTTTTGTGATATTTCCGGAACACTCTGTCTGTGCACGTCCATCGATCAGTTCTACTGCCTGACGCATAGTGTCCGGTGTCATATTATCCAACATAATAATGTCTGCACCGGCATCAACTGCCTCTTTTACCTGCTCTAAAGTCTCTACTTCAATTTCGATTTTACGGACAAACGGCGCATAAGCTTTTGCCATTTGGATAGCATTTGTAATGCTTCCGGCAGCTCCGATATGATTATCTTTTAACAAAACACCGTCCGAAAGGTTGTAACGATGATTGCAGCCACCACCAACCCGTACGGCATATTTTTCAAAAATACGACAGTTCGGCGTTGTTTTTCTTGTATCCAGTAAAGTTACTCCACTGCCTTCCAGAAGGTCTGCCACCTGACGGGTATAAGTTGCAATGCCGCTCATCCGCTGCAGATAGTTCAATGCCACACGTTCTCCGGAAAGTAATACGCGGATATCACCGGTAACCGTTCCAATCAGATCTCCCGGTTTTACGCGGTCTCCGTCTTTTACCTGAAATGTCACAACCGTTGCCGGATCCAGTAACGTAAACACGCGGGCATAGACATCCAGACCTGCCATAATGCCATCTTCTTTTGCAATCAGATCTACGGTTCCCTGCTGCGCCGTTGGCATTACCGCATTGGTAGACACATCTTCGCTTGTAATATCTTCCTGCAGTGCCAGACGGATCAGTTCGTCTGCCTGCAATTTCATCGTAATACTATTCATGACTCTTTTTCATCCTTTCGATCTCACTGCGTACTGCTTTATGGTATTCACCCAAAATAGCATCCCGGTCTTCGTATCTGCTGCAATCCAGTCTGCCCGATGCATCAAATTCCGGTTCTTCCCCAAACATAATGTCATCTGCGGCTCTCCGTGCAAATACCAGAGACTCCAGCAGAGAATTGCTTGCCAGACGGTTTTTGCCGTGTACACCGTTACAGCTTGTCTCTCCACAGGCATACAATCCTTTCATGGAAGTACGACTTCCCAGATCAACTTTGATACCGCCCATAAAATAATGCTGTGCCGGAACAACCGGGATTGGCTCTTTGCATGGATCATATCCCTCATCCAGACAATGCTGATAAATATTCGGGAAATGCTTCAGAATCGTATCCTTGCCCAGAGGACGCATATCTTCCCAGACACAATGACTGCCCTCTTTTTCCATCTGTGCAAAAATTGCTTTACTTACTGTGTCACGCGGTTGCAATTCGTCCGTAAACCGCTGACCATTTTTATCCAGCAGCAGAGCACCCTCACCACGAACGGACTCTGATACCAGAAAACGTCTTCCCGGCTTTTTTGAATACAACGTGGTTGGATGAATCTGTATGTAATCCAGATGCTCTAATACAATCTGGTGCTTCATTGCGATTCCAAGAGCGTCACCGGTAATATGTGGAAAATTGGTGGAATTCTGATACAATCCACCCAGACCACCACACGCTAAAACGACATGTTTGGCACGTACCGGGTATACCTCATTTTTTTCATCCATGATAATAATACCGCCGCACACGTTATCTTTGACGATCAGATCTACCATGGTCATATATTCACAGATTTCGATATTATCTTTCGTATTTACCTCATCTAACAAAGTCTGAGTGATCTGTTTTCCGGTCTCATCTTCATGAAACAGGATACGTGGCTGGGAATGTGCACCTTCTCTGGTAAAAGCCAGATTTCCCTGTGCATCCCTTGCAAAATCAACGTGTCTGCGTACCAGATCCCGGATAATACTGTTTGAACTGCGGATCATCAGTTCCACTGCTTTTTCATCGTTTTCAAAATGTCCCGCACGCATGGTATCCTGAAAATAATCGTTGTAATCGCCTTCTCCACGAAGCATGCAGATACCACCCTGCGCCAGAAATGAATCGGACTGATCCGCTTTCTGCTTTGTGAGTAATAATACTTTTTTTCGCTCCGGAAGATTCAATGCACAGTACAAACCAGCAGCTCCCGTACCAACTATAATGACATCATAATACTCTTTCATATTCATACTCTTATCCTCTTTCCGGGCAGCATATATTAGCATGCGATTTCCCGATTTGGCTTATAGGGAAAAAGCGTTTAAACTGACCTAATATACACTGCCCGGATTCTTTTTGTGCTTTTGCCATTATACTATCATGGTTTACAGGTGTCAAGACACCTGTTATTATATCTGTCAGGATATGTAAAAATACATAATAGTTTACACGCGACATTTGTAAAAATAATCATTTCCCGAATACATGTGATGCGTAAACTATAACAAAAATACCTACCTTTTATCTTTGATAAAATACACTTCCTTCCATTTGCCATGCTCTTTTACAACGGAAATCTGTCCGCTTTTCATTGTATATGCAATGGATGTGTCTGCCTGTTCCAACCGTTCGATTGTCTCCGATGCCGGATGCCCATATCGGTTCTTTTCTCCACAGGAAATCACAGCTACCGCTGGTCGTATAGCTTCCAGAAACGTTTCGCTGCTGGAATAAGCAGAACCATGATGTGCTGTTTTTAAAACAGTTACTGGTTGCAATAAGTTTCGTTCCACCAAAATCTGTTCCTGTTCACTGCCAAGATCCCCTGTCAACAGAACAGAAAAACCATCGGATTCATAACGCCACACCTGCGACAGCGCATTTTTCTCCGTTTCTGCTTCTTCTGCCTCTGGATACAGACAGGTCATCGTGGCATCCTGCATCGTTAAAGTGGTATTTGCCTGAACAAATACAACTTCTGTTCCGTTTTCTTTTGCCAGCGTTACCAGATGTTCCAGTGCATCATCCGCCGGTGCTGCTTTTGCCAGCAATAATCGGCGAATCGGATAGCCGGATTCTAACGCTTCTGTCAAACCGGAAATGTGATCAGCATCTGTATGTGTCACGATCCATGCATCAATCTGCCGGATACGGTGATATTTCAGAAATGGCAAGACGCGATACGTTCCCACAGCACTTTCACTGGTGCTTCCACCATCAATAAAAATATGTTTCTGCTTTCCATCAGAAATCATAATGCCGTCGCCCTGCCCCACATCCAGAAAATATATTCCAGACAGATCTTTGGGCGGCACCAACAGGCACAAGGCAAAACATGCAACACATATTCCGGCAAAAACAGATCTTATTTTAGAATAAAGATTCCACTTTTTCCCAAAATGATATACGATCACATATCCACCAAAGATTCCATAATATAAGATCAGTAATTTCATAGACAGTTGTCCTGTAATCCACAAATGTCCCGGGAGCCTGTCCGTCAGATCAATCCCGGTTTCGTAAATATTTAAAATCCAGTGGCAGAGAATCAGAATCCACTTGGAACAAACCGGTAATTTCATACCGACAACTGCGCCAAGTACTCCAAAGCCAAGCAGCCAGCCACATAACGGGATCACCAGAAGGTTTAAAAACAGTGCATACACCGGAATTTCATAATAAAACCATGCCGTCAATGGCATCAGCCATAATTGCAAAAACAGATTCAGTCGCAATCGTTTCCAAAAGTCCTGAAACCATGTCCCAACACGACCTTTTATATGATTTTTTCTCTTCTCTGATGCAGTTTGTATTGCTTTTTCTCTCTCCGATCGCAGACCGGAATATACCGTAATCGCAAGTAATGCTGTAAAAGAAAATAAAAATCCACTCTGATAAATTGCAAAGGGATTGCGAAGCAAAATGATACAAGCAGCCAGCGCCAGTCCATGGGAAGCATCGTATTTTCGCCCAAGTATTTCTGCGCCCATGATACATAGATACATGATGACTGCCCGCTGCGCGGACACACCAAAACCACTCATCATGGCAAAGTCAATCACACAGAGACTGCTAAGCAGCGCTGCACAGGGGTAAGAACGCCGACAGCGGCGGAGAAAACGGTACACACTAAATCCAAATACCGATATATGTAATCCCGTCTGGGGCTTTACCCTGTCTTTTATAGATGGCATAACTTCTTATTATAAAGGGATAGTCAGCATACAATGCTAAGGGGGATAGCCCACTAGGGGATATACCCCCCCTTTGAACACCCCAGATTTGCTTATTCTTGAGATTTGTATAATCACGCAAAACCATTTTTGCGGCTCTCTGTTATACGCATCGTATAACACCACTATATTTGTAACAAAAAATAGTGTGGCTGTCAAATCGTAGCCACACTATTTTTTGCGTTCCGTCTTACTGCTGATTCTGTTTTTCAGTAAATAATGCCCCATAATTGAACATCTTCATGCTCTGGTATCTGCCCATGTCCAGCAGATTGTTTATTATGATTTCCACGTCCCTGTCCTCGCCTGACTGCTCATGCAGCCTCTGGCATATCCTTCCATAGGCTGCAAGCATTTCACTGTAGAGTTTTTCACAGTATCTGCCTTCTGCAAATTCATTCTCTACCACACTGCTTTCCTCACAATCAAACTTATCCAGATCATAATGTCCGTTCATCAGATCGTAGATCATTGTTTTGAATTCCTCATCCTGTACTCTCATATACATCCTCATCACTTTCCGTGGTCACAGGAATGCATAGAAAAAGGGAAGCCAGTCTTGTCAGATACAATCAAACTGCTTCCCCTTACTTCTTCAGCGTCCTTACGAAGTTCATCAGTATTCTGCGTTCATCCGCATTTAAGTCATCCCATATCTCCAATAATTCACCTTGCTCATCCGTCAGGTCAGGCCGCATACCATCTCCGGCAAAGAACTGTGCGATTGAAATTCCGAATGCATCACAGATTCTTTCCAGGG
>ENA-OWRC01003393-OWRC01003393.1-human-gut-metagenome-genome-assembly--contig:-NODE-3393-length-10387-cov-2.590689_pt1 | contig 10387 bp, 7 predicted proteins | sample MGYA00248268_ERZ651895 | MGnify/ENA primary metagenome ERZ651895 (study PRJEB26924, sample SAMEA4378242) | human gut metagenome | biome: human gut; feature: human-associated habitat; material: faeces...
TGCAGATTGTTGCATTTCCTCAGGAAGGAATGTACGCATACAAGGACGGTGACAAACTTGTGGAGGAAGGACTTAAGATGGGGGCTGACTGTGTTGGTGCGATACCTCATTTTGAGCTAGCTCGAGAGTTCGGTGAAAAATCGATCCACAAGACAATCGAACTGGCCGTCAAATATAATAAGCTTATTGATGTACATTGTGATGAGACAGACGATACGCAGAGCCGCTTTTTGGAGCTGTTGAATGCATTGGCACTTATGGAAGGTATAGGCACAAGAACTACAGCTAGCCACACATGTTCCTTTGGTTCAGCGGATAATAGTTATGCATTCAGAATGATGAAGCTTTTCAAAAAATCAGGCATCAATTTCATCTCATGTCCTACTGAGAATGTATATCTTGAAGGACGTCAGGATACCTATCCGAAGAGACGAGGAATCACAAGAGTAAAAGAACTTTACGACAACGGAATCAATGTATGTTTTGCACAGGATTCCATGTCTGATCCATGGTATCCGCTTGGGAATGGAGACATGATGATGATTCTCGATCATGGAATCCATCTGGCACAAATGATGTCACCTGAAGAGATTACGAATGTTCTCGATCTTGTGACAACGAACGGAGCTGTGACCATGAATATTACAGATCACTACGGAATCGAGGAAAATAAGCCTGCAAACTTTATCGTGCTTGATGCAAAATCAGAATTTGAAGCAATATGTGAAAGAGCAGGAATCACTGCTTCTGTCAGACACGGTGAATTTTTGTTTAAAAAAATTCCTGCAAAGGTAACAGGAGCTATTGACCTGCTGAAATAAAAGGTGAAAAAACAATGTTTCAGTGCAAGGATCTTCTATCACTTACGACAATGTCGCAGGCAGATGTAATAGCCGGATCAGGTGGCATGGAAAAGGGCATACGCTGGTCTTATAAGGCAGAGAATATTAATTTTCCGCTTTTCACCATACCTTGGAATGTGCCACTTTTAGACTTTTTCGAGGAACTAGGACATGCTATATCATATCTGGATGACAGAAAAGATATAGAGGACAGTCTGCTTGCAGAGATTATTTTTGGAAACTGCATCAATACATCCAGTATCGAGCAGAAATGCAGGCAAATGGGAAATGATCCGAGAATGTTAGAACAGGTCTTCGTGTTACATCTATGCATAAAAAGTTCGGAAGAGACATGCAATGACCTGAATCAAGGGATTACGAATGACAAGATAAGAAACTTTGCACAGACTCTAAAAGAATATTTTGCCGAATGTGATTATCCTGCAATCATTTCTTGCTATGGTGACAGGATCATAGGCTTTATGAAAGACTGTACAGATGATCGCAAGAAGATAATAAAAATTTTTGAACAGTTTGGTGAGTTTTTGCAAAATGACCTGAACGGAATTGAATACACTCTCAACATAGGTGAAAAATGTGAAAGCATATCCAAATTACAAAAGAGCTTTCACGAAACCTCTAAAACAAACTCCGTATTGGAGCATATTAACAGGAAAAATGAAATCATCTTCTATGATGAGATGGGATTTTACCGTATGCTGATGTCGTATGAAAATACTGCGCCCATGCAGCGATTTGCGGATGAAGTGCTTGATCCTATCATACAGTATGAGAAGAAAGCTCATACGCAGTTGATGGAGACGATGTGGTCCTATTTCGAGTGTGACTGCAATCTGCAGAGGACAGCTGATAAGCTGTTTTCGCATAAGAACACTGTAAAGTACAGATTACAGAGAGTAGAACAGCTTACAGGAAAGAGTTTTGCGAACAGATTCCAGAGTCAGGAGCTATATAATGCACTGATGATATATTATTTTCTTGAGTGAAGAGATCTTCCGTGGAGAGTCTCTTTCAATAAATGATACATGGAGCTTGGATAAGCAAATATCCATTTGGTATTTCGTCTTATAAATATGCCGTACGGCGAAATCGTTTGTTTTGAATAAATCCGCCGTATTGTTTTTTCAATTTCTGCTGTAGGTTTTCCGCGTTCCACATCAGAAATAAAAGTGATCGAAAGGCCTGTGAATTCAGACAAATATGCTTGTGTATAATTTAATTCTTTTCTTCTTTCTCGGATTGCTTAACCTAATGATTTTGAATCTGTAGTTTTCATAATCCTTCCCCTTGACTGCGTTCTCGCTCTATCTTCCCTCAAGAACCTCTTTCGCTGTCTTTGCATCAAACAGCCAGCGCATCCTGTCTAGTATAAACTAAATGTTTAAATATATACGTAAAAGCCCTAAGATTAGAATATGTACTGGATAAAAGAAATAGTTTAACCATTTATATTGTTTGCCTCTTTCACCGTTATAGGTTAGAGTCATGCCAAAACCTATAAATGAGTAAAGTTCTTTTATAATTGATATATATCCCAGGCCAGCACCAAGGAGAGGTTTATCATAGAATATATAAAAGAGATAGGCAACGACTATTGCGTGATAATCATAATCAAGACTTAGCTCTATAGATAGAAACCCAAAAAATGCTACAATCAGGATTGATAACGCATACCAAAGATATTTATTGCTGATTTTATCTTTAAGAATGTCAATAATCCAAATTGTAACAAGGCATAGCGCTAAGGTAAACATTATATTGTTCCAATATGGAGAGAAACAAGTTTTTGATGTAAACAAATCAAAAGGCACTTCTGATATTACACCAAAAATTAAAAGCATAATCAGATATTTCATTCTGTTGCTAGTTTTGAAGAATCCCTCTACAAGAAAAAAAACAAACAGAGGGAATGCAATTCTGCCCAAAATAGAAAATAGATTGGACAAATATAATAGAAAACCTTGTCCATTTAAATAAGGTGTTATTAAAGCGTTATTAACATGATCTATTAGCATAGATGCAAATGCCAAATACTTTAGTTGTGATCCATTGAAGATCTGGAGCTTCTTTAATTTTGTCTGGTTGAACCTTGTATCCATAATATCCCCCTCTAATAATTAAATGTTACTTTATACTATGTGCAAATCGTCACTGTCGCAAGTAGCCAAAAACTCATATATGCGCATCTCTTTTTCAATCTTCCCCTGCTCCATCAGCTTCTTATAGCTCTCTGCCATTACCAAAAATCCATTCATTTTCACGCTGTCTTTCTCGGCACTCAATGCCTTTTGCATCTAGATAAGTTCGTTCTGTATCTGGGCTATCTACACCAACAGAGCTTTGTTCTCGTCAGATAACCGTTCAGATATTCAATACTGACACGCTCTCCCGTGCGGTAGGCTCTGGCTTGCGTACCGTACTTGTCATTGATACTGCCAATCATTCTGAACCCTTGATTTATGGACTGATACTGTCTTGTTCTTTCCACATACGTTCCACCTCATTTCAGCCCCCGCTGTATAACTTCAATCTATTTGACTGATTCTAAGAGTCTTTTAAGTTTTCTCGTTGCGAGAGTATTAATAATCACAAAACCAGTTCCTATATTCTCTCCACGATGATACAATACTCTCACGCTTATTTCCCTCCTAAATTGCAGCGAAATTTTCCAGCTACATGCTATACCTTAGTATACCAAAATAAAGCTGGTGGCTCAATTAGAAATGCTCGAAATCTTCCTATGCTGCATGCTCTACATATTTACACTCATCATAACATCTGAATTATATGCAGGTTCGACTCAATGGAAAGCTTCTAATGGAGCAATAACACTTGCTAGTTCTTCTGGAAATACTGCCCCATTCAGTAGTGGGCTTGCTGGTGTCAACCTGAAAGATTCCTACAATGAAACGGTAAAATTATCGGAAGTACCAAGTTTGCAAGACGGATCCGGTCATTTCCTTGCTATCATCAATAGAAATGGAAAGGTCCACAGCATCATTTATTCTGCTAGATGATACTTGGGATTGTATAGTTCCGATACCAAACAATACGAAGCATATAAAATCGGTGAAAAAACAGCTTATGGCACAGTAAATGATGATTTCTATTCTAATGGTTACTATAGTTCGATTTATTATAATGCTGCAATTGATGAAGGTAACTCAAATGATCTATTCGTTTCCATTGCGTGGTCTTGCGCCGGTATTCGCTTTACTCTCGAAGTTGGTGAATCTCCACACAACTGAGAGTGGATGAAGAACCCTGTGAGACGAGAACAGAAATAAGTTTTTGAGAAGAGGTCTTTCGATTTTGAATATTCCAATTGAGTTTTTCCATCAGCTGTCCTAAATTACTTCAATGTAATTTTCGCACCACCATCCCAGAAGAATCCGCCACCTACTTCCATTACAAAAACATCATAATCAGCAAAAGATACACCCCCCTACTTCTTCTGCATAATCAAGAATACTTGCTCTATAAACATGTTGTACTGTCCATGAATATCCGAAATAACATATGTAGCCATAAAACTGTCTCCCTTCTAACATCTAATTCATTGCGAATAAGACAATAATTCTGTCAACGTTCGCGGTTCATAATTCATCCAAGGTTTCATGCATCCTACATTTATTGCTTTAACTTCTGTTTTATACACATGCCGACAATCACTTTCCACCATCTTCATCAAACAGCTTTGATAGTAAGCATCCTCAATACTGTCATGTGTATGACCATATAATAAAATGAATCCTTTTCCCATCCTTTTCCAACTAAAAATTGGATAATGGCTTAAAACGAGATTATAATTTTCCCCATTAGCTGAATCATGAATTTCTTTATAATCACAAACTTCCGCGAAAAGCTGATGATATCTGTAATCGGACACATCATCATGATTCCCTTTCACAAGTATTTTTTGTCCCTTCAATGTAGAAAGATAAGCAATCAAATCTTCATTTTTACCTCTATAACTTATGTCTCCAAGAATAAATACCTTGTCTCCATTTGTTATTTTACTATTCCATCGTTTCTTGATTGTCTCATGCATTTCATCCAGACTGCCAAATGGTCTTTCATCAAACTTAATCGAATTTTCATGAAACAAATGTAAATCACTAATATAATATTTCATCTAATTCAGCCCTCTTTTCTTCTTTTTTCCTTTACAAAACGTCTTGAATCGAAAATACAAATCTTCCTTAATTTCGTCACTTTCATTATACAACACGAACGATTTAAGGTGTCTTTTTTCTACGTAAGCGCTTAGTTTTTGGGGAACTAGATATTTACTGTTTTCTAACTCATAATGATAAGGACTAACGATCCGTATGAGTAAACTTACTTTAAAGTAATTGTTGCTCCATTTTCATAGAAAAATCCATTTGCAACTTCCATTTTAAATACATCATTATAGCCAAACGATGTAAGACCAACCTCTTCGCAACCGGCTGAAGGAAGCATTCTGCTGTAATGGCTTAAAGGTCTACTTGTATCACTCATATCAAGCACATACACATCCGCTGCACCACCCTCTTCCCCATCTGCCGGATCATGAGAAAAGCGATAAAGTGTACTCTTGATTCCGTTCATTGTATTGTCTTCCTCTGTTACCGTCCACTCACCTTCCCAGCTTTCTGGAACTATCACTTCAAAGTATTCATTGGAATACGATACTTTTGTCGTTTCTTGTGATTCTTCATTTTTATCATTTTCTTTCCATTGTAAATCATCCTGCCAATTTACACTTGATTCCCAGTGCTTTTCCCACAACGGTTTTAATGCTGCTTCAAATAATGGTTGTTTTAGAAGATTTTTATCAAACACAGGTGTATCAACTACTATTTCTCCTTTTATTTCCGGAACAATCGATAAATCCAGGCTACCGGCATATCCATCTAATTCTTTATTAGTGGTAACTTTTGCTTCACCTTCTGCTTTTCCTGCAATTTTTAAAGACATATCCATTCCTGAAGCATCATATAATTTTGTAATCAAATGAACTGATGAACCCATTGATGTATCTCCTGAAATAGAAATTGTATTCCACTGTAATCCATCCGATTCACAAGTTATTTGATTTATCTCTTCCACTTTTCCTGTCTTACTATTATAATTAAATCCTTGCGTTGTTTCTGCTGTTAACTCATATGAAACGCCTATATTTCCTTCCAAATTTATTTCCGCTTCTGTATAAATCTCAAGTTCATTTGTTACAACAATCGGTATTCCTGCAACTATAAATTGATAATCAGGCAATTTTTTGGTTAATAATTGCTTTTCTAATTCTTTTGAATAGCTGGCACTACACTCTAAAGAGGCTTTAGCCCCTTCTTTTGTTCGAATTGCAATTCCACATTTTATATCCCCGTGAACTATGTCTATACTCACTTCAACCCATGCACTTGTTCCGGCTTCTCCAGACAGACTGACTGGATCTTCCTTTTCCTCAAAACTTTTTCCAAACATATAATCCGTGCCATTATCCTCATCTTCTGTTTTGCACAAAATATTCGATGACTGCAATTCATTTGTAACAGCATTCATATTTTTAATATGATAGCTCTCAGATTCATTTTGAGATTCTGCTAATTCTATTCGTTTATAAATATGAGCTTTTTCAAATACATCCGTCAATACAGCAGGTTCTGTTTGTATAATGTATTTTCCTTTTGTTTTCTGTACTCCAGTAACATTTCGTATAAAACCATTTGGTGCTGAACTTGTAATTCCTGAAACAATGACATCTCCTTTTTTGTATCTTGGATTCGAGTCAAAAGTTATTTTATTATCTTCTACTAATATTGGTTGCTTATCACTTTCTTCTGTAATAATTTTTACATTGTCCTTTACAATATTATTTTCATCTTTGTCTTTATTATTATGTGATTTCTTATACCCCAGCACTGACAATGTCGAAACCGAAACTAAAACCAGTACTACAACAACCCAAAATATTCTCTTGTTCCGTTTCTTCACAACTTATCCTCCCAATTACATTCCCCTACTCTCCTCATCCTGACACTTTATTTCCACGGAATTTCCGCTATATTTATTTCCTTTCCATTTTCTCTCCTGTAAAACTTATGTTTCCCACTTTCTGCCTCTTTCAAGTTACAAATTTTTCTACTTGTTATAGAATTATCCAACATAATATAATCGCCCATAGAATCATGCACCTTAAATAACTTAATTCCTCCAAAACTTCTATAATCTGCAATATAGTGATGATTTGGATTCGTGTCTGTTTCATAGGCTGGTCTGTTATCTTTCTGATTATTCATTGTACTCATGGTATTCTCCTTTACATGATCGTATTTTTTTTGTGAATATGTACCAGTGTTACTTCCTGCACTTCCACTTGATGTGCTTTGTGTACCTCCTCCTACCGACTCTCCAAGCGTTGCTATTGCTATAATTGCTATAATTGCTATAATCGCGATAGCAATAATCCCAGTTGCAATCGGAATTACATTTTCCAAGAATAAAATTAATAATGGCATTACTATCAATGCTACCAGTAATGCAGTTGCCGTATATCCAAATATTCCTCTACATTCTTCTGTAATAACCATTAGAAGGATAAATAATGCAACACCTCCCATCCAAATGCCTACAACAACCATTCCTACATCACTAATGTCTATTCCTGTATTTTTTATTAATTGAAATGTTACATATTCCGCCACTGTTCTGTTAAAAAAAAGACTCACTGCACCTGTCACAACAAGATCAATTATCATTAATACTTTCCGTACTATGCCTGTTTTCTCAAAATACAGAATCAACAAAATAATTAAATCTATCACTAATAATATCAAAAGAATTTTTCCCGCAACGCCTTTAAAAATCATCTGCGACGTTCCTGTTGTGAACTTTTCATCATATGCTCCAAAAATACCATATTCCTTTACTAATTGAATCTGTTTTGTATAACCGCCTCTGGTAATAAACAAAATATATGCAATAATCCCATTAATAATGCTATTTGCTGCTATCGCAGTCGGCACCCAACGTCCAAGATTATCCAACAAATTTGTTTTCAAATTTTCTACCGTATCTTTAAATTTGAACTCTCCCATTGTACCCCTACCTCTATTTGTCCATTTCGTAAACTCTATATATTTGCTATCTTTTCCAGGCATTGATTAAAACGCTTATTAAGCGTTTCGACTAATTCATCCTGATAAAATCTGTCAATTGTTCTTGTAGGATACTTTTGTCTTTTCTCTTCAAAGTACTTCTGTCTTTCTGCAATTTCTTGTTTTGAAGGGAAAAAGTTGAACTGAATTGGGTTTCCTCTAAGATGTTCGTTTTTGATGGACTTATATAATTCTGGATTTTCTTCAATGATATCAAAAACACTGTCAAAATACTTTATATTAGGATTCAGCTTTAGCCAATTGTCTGGTACTCCCGGAACCTCACAGCTATTAATAATAAAATCCACTTCATCAACAAGTTCATAAAGTCTTTTTCTTATAATTGGTTTATTGACAAATGTTTTATCTACATCCTGTCTAATTTCCATCATCAACTTATTAAAATACCCTTCTCCGTCCTCTTTTGTACTAGGAATATAATTAAAGTAGCAACTAATTTCCAATAAATAGAGTACCTTGTTTAATTGATTATAAATTTCATTCGTACCTTCAATATTGGTTTGAATTTTTAGAGAATTCACAATTTGCTCAAATGATTCTATTGAAATCGGTATTAAAAATTTCATCTCATCACCAGCTAATGCTAATCCCAGACTTTTTATGAAACTAATGTCTCCCATGACTCCACTTTTACAATCATCAACATAATTATTGAATCGTTTAATTCTTTTCATCAAAGCCTCTTCACTTCTAAATTCATACGTTGTATTTAATTCCATTTTTGTACAAATATCTTTCGTACTTAATGGTTTTGGCCAGTCTCGCTCATGTTTATATAAATCAAGATCAAACCAGAATTGTTTTCCCGTTTGCTTATCTTCAATCACTTCTGACAGCATCCTAATAATTCTTGATTTTTTCATTTGATTTCCTCCCTAAATAAACATATTACTACTCTTTTCCCATATAGCTGGACAGTGCAATGTCCAATTTAATAAGATTTAATGTAATCCCTGAAAAGTATCTCTTCCGCAGGTGTTCTGGATGCAAATTCAGCTTTCTCAATGCCATTAGTAATCAATACTCTTTTACGCCCTGACCCCTTTTACGCTCTTTGTCAATGGTGTGATCCGATAAACTAATTCGGATTATAAAAAAAATCAGACAAATTTTGTCCGATTTTCTCTGCTAAAAGTCCAATTTTTATTTAAATGGTCTTTTTTCTACTTTATTCGGTTTTCTAAAGCCCACTTCATCCGCTCTTTTAATGTTTTTTTCAATAAATCGCCCTCTAAAATCTCTACGCAATCCATATATTGCATTATCCAAAAGGAAAAGGCCATAACATTAACTTCTGGGAAACTTAACTTTACCATTTTTACTTTGGCCATAGATATCTTTCCATTTCCCTTTTCTGGTTTTTCCATATAATATGTCCCTAAGCATTCAAATAAACCATTCTCTTCTGTTCCAAACCAATCTACCACTTGTGTGATCTGTTGTTCCTCAAATCCAATTACAATGTCTTCTTTTTCACCAGAATAGAAAAAAGGGTTTGATATCAGAAATTTCTGTGGATTTTTCCACTCAACTTGTCCCTGCACATCTCTTCTTTTCGTTTCTTTTATCTCTATTTCTTCCATCAAATCAATTCTATAAAATAAGAAATCTTGTGTCGTAGACTTTCTCTCATTTTTTGCGATCACATAATATCGTCCATTACTCATCATAATCTGTAGCGGTGACACACAACGGAGCTTGCTATTTTCAATATCTAACTCAATTGTTCCATCACTTGTATATCTATAAACGCCAAGTTTAAATTCAATCTTTTTTTGCATATCAATCGCTTTTTGAACGATTAATATATTTTCCATCACATCAATTCCACCTTCTGCAGAATATGGTTTTAAATCAACGATCTTTCGAGAAAACTCATTCAGTTCTTTTACCTGACCAGTGCCGAACAGCCTTTGAAGACTTGAATAGTACTCTGGTTTATATTCAGGATTTAACACTTTGGAATAAATGACGGCATCAGACAAAAATCTCGCGAGATATTTTGATGAGCCCCCTTCCTCTCCATCTTTTTCATCATACCAATATCCTATTATATAAGTGCCTTTTTTATTCGCTTTCTTGAATCCTAAATTATATTTTCCTTTGTCTATTATTCCAATTCCGTTCTCATCTGTTATTTCATCTAACTCTTCATCTGATTTTCCCAGCAAGTTTCTGAGGCTCCGGCCCACAGTACGGACAGATGGTAAATCTTTGGCATCATATTTATCTTTTAACGCTTCATATACTTTCTGTGCCTTCGCCGGATATATCTCAGACGCCTCCATTAATTTTAATGTTTCGATAAGCTCTTCATCTTTGAGTCTATTCCATGCTCTATTTTCCTGCATCTATTCACAC
>ENA-OWRC01003397-OWRC01003397.1-human-gut-metagenome-genome-assembly--contig:-NODE-3397-length-10377-cov-4.991184_pt1 | contig 10377 bp, 5 predicted proteins | sample MGYA00248268_ERZ651895 | MGnify/ENA primary metagenome ERZ651895 (study PRJEB26924, sample SAMEA4378242) | human gut metagenome | biome: human gut; feature: human-associated habitat; material: faeces...
CCGCAACTCCTCTTTGAGCTTGTAGGCCTTGAAGAGTTGCGGGTGTGATTCAGCTATGAGTTGCAGGCGTTCCTCTTGTAGTGACGTCAAATTCTCCGGAGCCTTTCCGAGCGCATAAGCGGAGCGCTTGATCCCCTTGGCAAGGGTTTCCGGTTCGTTGTACCGGGCCTTGAGTTCTCGAAGTTCCCGCCCATCTTGGGTTCCCTTGATTTGCTTGAACAAATCACGGTTCTCGGCGCGTATGGCCTGCCAGATTTGCTTGCGCAACGCGTCTACGGCCTGGCCGGCCCATTGCACCACATGGAAGGGGTCGACGCAGCGCTTTGCATGTGGAACATATTGCTCGATGCACTCGTCAATCCAACGCGCACCGTCACCGCTGACGTACTGAATCGAAGCGCGCTGTTCGTCGGTCAGAGCCTGAAAGAACTTCTCAAAGACGGTCTTCCCATGGTTTTCGTGTAGCCAGACGACCTCGCCGGTGTCATGATTGATAACCACGGTCATGTACTTGTGACCCTTACGGTAGGAGGTCTCGTCCACACCGATGCGAATCAATCCGTCCAAACGTCTCTTGTCGGCGTCAGGGTCCAGATGTTTTTGAGCGCGTGTCACGCAACGTCCCACGGTATGCCAATCGATGCGCATGAGCTCTTTGATCTTCGAGCTGGACATATTCCTGGCCAGCCACGCAACCTGGAGATCGAACTCCTTGGTGAAGCGGGAGTCCGGGAAGGCCCAGGGAACGGCCTCGGTGACGATTCCGTGGACGGGACAGTGGATGCGGCGAGGGGCGTACCGCAGATACACCAAGATTCCTCCGAGATCAAGTGCCCGCCATTGACGTGGTTCGGCACGAGCACAATCGTATCCGGGACAGCGAGCACCGCAATGGGGACAGCGTTGTTGCATGCGCTTGAACGGACGAAGATCGAAGTGGGCTCGTACTACGCCGTTGATTTCACTGACGTCAAAGTCATGAATAACGGCGAGATTTTTGACATGAAGGAGTTCCGTAAGTAAACTGCAGAACTTGGCCATCGCGTGTGTTGTTTTAAGTTGTAGCAGACCCAAACAATAAAGAATCGCGGTGGCCTTTTGTTTTACGGACGTACGCTGGGGGAGGCTTGCCTCCCCCATACCCCCTCCACGTTCTCCGCCACGTGGCTCGGGAGGTGCCGCCTCCGGCAACACCTCCCTTGCCGAGGCTGTTGCCATGCTCGGGACGCGTCAAGCGCCTTTCGCGGCATATCCTCGGTCGGCTACGCCGACCATCGGTATTCCACGAGCGCTTGACCCTGTCCCGGTAGCATGGCGGTGAACGAAAAATGGGCTAAAGAGAGCGATCCTCCTCAGTGGGAGAACTCGATGCCATCAAATCAATTGCCTAACCTACGGTTACGGGAATAGCGGTCTGTTTTTCGCCCACAACTATCCCCGAAGCCTCAAAATTTATGACACTCTCTTGCCTACAGGTGGAATAGAATAAAAAGTGTCGGCTGACATCCTCTCGTCTTCAGAGCATTCCTTAAGGACCGTCAGCCACATAGGGAACCCGTTTGAAAGCCCGAAGAGCGACCACGGTCGTTCGAGCCAAGATGTCCGTTTCTTCGCACGCACATCCATCCAATGTGTGCCGAAGAAGGCGGCGCGTATTTTCTCGACGACCGTATATAAAGCCTAGTAAAAATAGGTGTTTACCATGATTATCCTTACCCCCCCCCATCGCAAGCATTGTAAAGAATAGTGTTTCTACTTATTCCGACTCTCGATCCGATTCTCCAACCTGGCGTCTCAAGCCGATTTCCGCCGCAGTTTGTGTTGCGGTTCTTATTTCTCTCTCTTCTCCAGCCTCCGCAGAAATCGGAGGACACCATTACGTGGCCGATCACGACAGCATGTGGTCGGAGGTTTTTCATACGATCATGGGCGGCGGCGGTCGAACGATTATGGCCGGCGACTCGCTGACCATCCAAAATGGTGCGACCGTCACTTTTGATTTTGTCAAAGAACACGAATTCACCATTGCAGGTTATGGAAGCCTGATTTTTGGTGCCGACTACAATCAATCCACTCAGCAATTTGAAGCGGCGCCTGTTCGGGTTGTTGCTGTCGGCGAAAAGGGAACTCTCGTAGGGATTACCGATCCGAATGATGGATATGCGAATGCCGGTATTTGGACCTATGCGACGGATCTGAAAAAGGGCGAACCCGATATATCTTTGGAAAACATAAACGTTGATTTGGAGAATTACTATTACGGATTTCGTGCTGACGGCGGGTCCATAACTCTCAGGTCCGGCGGGTTCGTTGAAATGCGAAACAGTGAACGTACGGGTCTCTATTCTCAGAACGACGGTCTCATCGACTTAGAGCTGGATTCGTTAAAAATAGATAATGCCCAAATGGGCATTTGGTCAACGAATAATGCTGGCAGCAAAGTCAGCTCCGACAGCCTAACCATTCTTAATGTGGAATGCGGAATCCTGGGGTTTGATGACGGCTGGGTAAATTTGTCCAACAATCAAACGAACATCCAAGCAAGCCGATACGGGATCAGCTTGTCTGACTCGGCCGATGTAACGATTGAAAATTCCCGTTTGCTTCAAATATCTGCCGGGCAAAACAGCCGTCGCGACGACGGTTCTTCCGTATATGCCGGCGGTGTGTCCAGCGTCAACATTGATTTGACCCGAGAGGGAGAGAAAACGACGAGCGATTTCAAGGGATTTTTGTATTCCGAGGGGCAGACGGGAGGCGAAAATACCGCGACCATCACGGTCAATTCTTCGAATATTCTCGTGTCGGCTTCGTCCGAGTTGGCTTTTGATTCTGAACCGTCGGTACACCATGTCAGTGCACTCTACGCCACTTCCGGCGGGAAAATCGACTTGAATGCCTCCGATCTGATCGCTGTTGCGACCAATCTTCCTGAAGTTCAAACCGACGGCGTTTCGCACAAGGAGCGGGCTGTTTGGGCGGAATGCGGCGAAATTGATCTCTCCGGCTCGGAACTGCATATCGATACCGTAAACGGGAAGGTATACGACGTCAACAACATCGGGGCCGCGATCGTGGCGGGTGCGTCTTATTCGGATGATTCGAACGGGCTCGGCCGGGTCAATGCGACGGGGCTGAAGGCAGGCACCCATATTTACGGTGATCTTGTCGCCGGAGTGAACGGACAACTGGACTTCGAGTTGAAGCAGGGGGCGGTATTTCCCAACAAATCCGAAGACATTCACGGCAACGCCCTGGCGGCAAACGGGGGCGTTCTCAACCTGAGCCTGGGCAACGACGTTGTTTGGTATGGGCGAGCGGATGATTACCAAGACGCCAGTGCCGAACACAACCAAACCTATTTTGCTCCCGAATTCAGCAAGGAAATCAAGGAAAGCGGACAAGTCAACATCAAGTTGGAAGGGGCGGCTCTTTGGAAAGTCACGGGACAGAGCTGGGTAACGAGACTGGAAGGGAACGGCGGTACGATCGACCTCGTGAACGACGCGGAAGGAAAGCCGGAATCACATGCCCTGCACGTCCAGACGATTGCCGGAGAACACACGTTCACATTGAATCTCAACGATGCTGATCACTCCGTCAGCGACATGCTCTACATCCAGAATGTGGAGGAATCCGGGAAACATCAGAAGATTCTGATCAACAGCTTTGAAGGTGCCGGTGAAATGGCGGATCAGGACCGCATCCGGTTTGCCACGACGAACATGTCGGTCAGTGATCTTTCCTTTGGTCACGGAGATGCCGGCGCTTCAACGACAATGATGCGCGATACGGGTTTCTATGATCTCGGATTCCGCATTGAAAGCGTAGACAGGAAATCCGATTCCGGTGATCCCGAGGATGAAACCTACAACGGTGTTGACAACGCTTTGTCGGCAGACAAACCGGGGAACGATTGGGTTGATCAAAATTACGACGCCGAAGAAGCTCAAAACTGGTACTTGGTACGCGATAAAACACAGGACGAAACTTCTCAGGGCGGTCAGGCGGTGATCGCCACGGCACGTGCGGCCTACTGGAACGCCGTGGAAATCGACCGGCTCAACAAACGCCTCGGCGACGCCCGTCATGCCGACGGCGGTACGGACGGCTTCTGGGTGCGCGTCCGCAACGACCGTATCGGTACGGACGCCGGAATGGGCGACTTCCGCTCGCGCAACTACGCCTACCAGTTCGGGTACGACCACACCAAGAAGGAAGACGACGGCAAGCGCCTCTTCGGCGCCGCGCTCGACTACATGGACGGCAACACGACCTATCGGAACGTCGAGGGGACGGGCGCGACCGACCGCTTCGGCGTCACGGCCTACATGACGTGGCTCGGCAACGACGGTTGGTACTACGATCTTGTCGGCAAGTGGGGCGTTCTCTCGAACTCCTTCCGCGTTACGTCCGATTCGGGCGTGTACGTTGACGGAGACTACGACAACCACGTGCTCGGAGCTTCGTTCGAATTCGGACGCAAGCTCACCAAGGAAAACTCGCTTTGGTTCCTGGAACCGCAGGCGCAGATCCAGCACGTGATGGTTACGGAAGCCTCCTACAGCACGAATCAGGGAACGCGCGTCGATCAGGAAAAGATCAATTCCACGATCACTCGCCTCGGGTTTCGGGTCGGGCGCAGCTTCGGCGAAAAACAGAGCGGAATCTTCTACGCGAAGGCCGACTGGCTGAAGGAATGGCACGGCCATCAGGGGATCAAAGTGACCGACGTCACCACGGGTGACGTGGCCGCGGACGCTTCGATCGACAACAAGGGAGATTGGTTTGACGTCGGCTTCGGGGTTCAGTCGCCGATCACCGACACGACCTACTTCTTCGTCGATGCGGAATACGTCTTCGGCAACGACCTCGACAACACCTGGAACTTTAACGCCGGTGTGCGGTGGATGTTCCACTAACTATTTCCGCCCTGTCGAAACAGCCGCAAGGCCGAAAAGGTCTTGCGGCTGTTCTGTAAATGACTGACGGGAATAAGCGTCTTCGTCACCGGAAGAGGAGGAATTATTTGAAAAGGTCGTGCAACCTCTCGTGAACGACGACGGCGAAACCGTCGAATGCACGGAATACCACTTGGCGTGGATGCTCGATCAGATCATGCTGAGGGATTTCTTCGCAGACAAGGCCAAACATGAGGAGGCGAAGGAACAGGCGCACAGATACTTCCGCGACGACAAGCCCTTCACCATGCACCGTTGGTTGCGAATGATGCGGGATCAAGTGAGGGCGGCCGACACTGCCATGAGGAAGGGATTGAGCTGAACGACGCCATCCTTCCCCCGTCAAGACCAAGCCGTCGTGCGCGAGACCGCGCACGGCGGAACATAAGGAAGAAGTGCATGTACAAACGTTTGCCGGAAATTCCCGCCAAGTTCGAACCCTTCATGGAGTTGCTCGAAGCGGCGGAGGACGAACCTCTGAGCGACCGCGAGAAAGAGGTCTGCCTCGAACGACTGGAAGCGGTACGGCTGATGACCTCCCTGACGGGTAACGGAGTCCCGCATGAGTCACCGGAGGTTCAAAAGCTTTCCAAAAAAATTCAGGAGCCTTTCCTGAACGAATACGGGTTGTTCGCTCCCTTCACCGACAGACACTTTGCCTGGACGCTCGATCAGATCATGCGGCAGAGACTTTTCAAAAACGAAGCGGAACTCGAAGAGGCAAAAGAGCAGACACAGATCTATTTCCGCGACGGGAAGCCCTTTACGTGCCGCAGATGGATGCTTATGAGAATCGACGCGGCAAAGGCCGCGACGCTCAGGAAAATGCGTATGCTGAGCTGAGTCCCCAATACCTTCTCTGAGTCCCCGTGCGGTGTCATTCCGCACGGCGGATGATCTCGTGATCCGCTTCACTCTTCACTTCCTCGTCTCTCTCCCTCACGCACGGGACGTTTCTCGCCCGTCCGCCCCTCTGACCGGGGAATTCCACCTCTTACGCTCGATTCGTTAGTTTTCAACCGACTTCGTCCTTCTGTCGAGTCTGTTGTGTACCCAGGATGCGGGTTGCGCGACAGTATGACGACGGTGCGGCGAGTCATGACAAACCGCCCAATCGGGCGTAAGAGAAGAGCTTCACTCCCACATTGACTCGCCGATCGAGGGCTATGTCGGCAGCCGCGCTCTTGGGCACGTCTACGAAGGCCAGGAACGGATCTGACACTTTGAAGTTGCCGCCGATCGCGTACTTCATCGGGTTCTAGGCTCAGGCTGAAAGTTTCGCCGCCGGAATCTTATCTCCTGTCTTCGTCGACTTTCTTTTCTCATTGTCAGGCATCGGAGTGCAAACGTTCAGTCTGCCTTGCTGTGGCGTTCCTTCCACACACACGTCCCATCACGAGGCAATTCGCGAGCCCCGCTCCGCCGAGACGGTCCATGCCGAAAATTCCGCCTACCGTCTCTCCGGCAGCATACAGTCCCGGAAGAACGGAACCGTCGGCCTTCAAAACTTGCCCTTCTTCGTTCGTACGGATTCCGTCGAGCGTCGTGTGCACGTAGATGCGCTCCTCGCCGTAGTAGAAGGGCGGGGTGTCGATCGTCTGCGTGAATATGGTCTTCCCCGTGAGCGGATCTAACCCCTCTTTGGCGGCGCGGTTGTAGTCCGCCAAGGTCTTCGCGAGAATCTCCGGACGCACGCGCATCCCTTCGGCAAGCGCCTCAACCGAGTCGGCCTTGCGAACGATTCCGTTGATGAGCTTGAGGCCGAGCGTGGCTCCCTTAAAGGACTTTCGATCGGTCACGATCCAGAACGTGCGCTCGGGCAGTTGGAGAATCTTTTCCGCGATAGGATTCCACGGCATGGCTTCGTTCACGAATCGGCGTCCTTCTGCGTCAAGATAAATGTCTCCGCCCGCATAGTCGAGAAGCCGCCCGCCCCAGTAGGGAAGGAGTTGCAGGCCGAAGCCTTCGGCCAAGGCGCCGCCGACACTCTCCGCCAAATCCAAGCCGTCGCCGTCGGCGCCGTCCCAAATGGTTCCGTCCGGATTTGCGCTCGTACCCACGTCGGGCGTGAGCATCGGATTGATGCGCATACGACGCGCGACGTTGGCCGTAAATCCTCCGGTTGCGAGGACGACGGAGCGGGCCTCGACGGTTCGTTCGACGTTTTCTCCTTCTTTTCGCCAACCGAGCGCCCATCCGTTGTCACCGGGACAGAGCGAAGTGACCCGCGCCCGAAGCCGCAGTTTGATCCCCTGCGACACTGCCCGCCGAGAGACGGCCATCACGTAACTGCGTCCCGCAGAGTTCCCGAGCATCGAAAAGCTGCGCGGCCGCAGGCCCGAGTGCGCAACAAAGGGACGTCCGAAGATCACGCCCATGCCTTCGAGCCATCGCAAGCCCGCTTCCGATTCGTTGGCAATCCGACGCAGAATCGCCGGATTTCCCGTACCCCCGCCCACGCGCAGAGCGTCCTCTACGAATTGTTCGGGCGTGTCGGCAAAGCCGTCCGAGCCTTTTTCGTGCACGACGGCCGCTATGGAGCCGCTCGAATAAATCGAATGTCCGCCGAGGAGCGGCCCCTTTTCCAGAACCAAGACGGACCGCGCACCGGTTTCTTTGGCAGAAACGGCGGCGCAGAGTCCCGCAAGACCGCTACCAACGACAACGACGTCGAAGTGTTCCGCCAACGGATGCTCTTGTCGTGCCGCCAAGAGCGGGAAGGGGAGGGCAAGTGATCCGATTGCCGCACCGAGCAGACGTCGGCGCGGGAGCGAGAACGAAGGCCCAAGAAACGGTTTGGAATAAGACATCACGCCTCCGTTTCGTCCGGGAACAGTGCCGGATCGAGCGCCGCGATCCAACGGTAGGCGTCAAGTGCGCTTTGCACCCCGAGCTTTCCGAACCCGTTGGCGCGGTGCATCTTCACCGTCTCGACGCCGATCCCGAGGCGCTCGGCGATCACTTTGTTCGTGAGACCCCGGGCGGCAAGCAGCACCACGTCCTTCTCACGTGGCGTGAGAGCGTCAAACGTGCGACGGCGCTTTTCCGTATCCGTTCGTTCTTTGCTCGCGGCTACTGACGCGTCGCAGGCTTTTTGCACGGCCTCTCGAAGACGCATGGGATCACCCTGTTTTTCGATGAAGTCGGATGCGCCGATTTTTAGTGTTTGAACGGCCGTTTCGACCGTCCCGTGACCGGTAAGGAAAATAATCGGAATTTCTACGCCGCGCTCCTTCAGGATTCGCTGCAAATCGATGCCGGTGAGGCCAGGCATGCGGATGTCGAGCACAAGACACCCCGGACGTTCGGGGCGCATGTCGTCGAGAAACGCAGCCGCGCTCGAATATCCGATCGTATCAAAGCCGCACATGCCGAGGAAAAGCTCCTGACTGCTTCGAAAGTCGTTGTCGTCGTCGACGAGTCGCACCAAGGGGTTCATTTCGGGGAGTGTCCTTTTGCTGTTTCTTTGAGATTCCGACTCGCACGGCGTTCCGTTTCCTTCAAATCGGACGAACTTTCGGTCGTCTTTCCGGTCGAATCATCGTCCCGGAAGAGATCCATCTCGACCGTTGCCCGAACGCCGAGTCCGGCCGCTTCAAACCGAAGCGACGCGCAGTGATTGTCCGCGATCCCCCGGCAGATGGAGAGGCCGAGACCAAGACCTTCGCCCTGACGCTCGGATCGATCCTGCAGAAGTCCGGCAGTGACGGAATTGAGCTTTTCAATGTCTTCGAGCGTCACGCTGACCGCATTCTCAATCGAGATACGACTCCTCCCCCTGTCAGGGTCCGAAACGAGCGCCAACCTGACGTTGGTGCTCGACTTTCGACCCCGAGAGCGGCTCCCGGAAAGGGACTTGTCGTCTTCGGATCGCCGAACGGCCGATGCGGCGTTGCGAAGCAGATTGAGGAAGAGAAGTTCCAGTTCCAACGGGTCGCCCGACACGGTGACGGGAGAATCGGGGAGAAGAACGTCAAGTCGGAGAGAGTTGGCCGACGGCAGTTCCGCGCGAAGCGCCATCACGCTCTTCTCGATGACTTCGTTGAGACAGCAGGGAACATGGGCGTTGTTCGCCCGTTTGGCGTACGCCCGCACGCGCCCCACAATGTCGGCAATACGGACGGCCTCGTGTTCTATTCCTTCGAGCGCTTTGACCGACGGAGAGGGGGCATCAGATGCGATGGAAGGCGAAATCAGGCGAAGAACCGCAACATAGGTGCGGATGGCACCGATCGGCGCATTGATTTCGTGCGTGATCATGCCGGACATCTGCTGCACGATGGAACGGCGCTCAAAGCCCGCCAAGCGCTTTCGCACGGCTTCGGCTTCTTCAGCCATTCGGTTTCGCTCTTCAATCGAACTTCGGAGATCTTCGGTTCGCTTCCGGACAAGCACGCGAAGACGGACTTCGTTGACAAGCAGAAAGCCGAGGAAAAGAAGAGCGATGAAGATTTCTGTCTTCCAACGCAAAAAGATCGCCTTTGGACTCATGTCCCTCAGATAGGCGTATGGACCCACTTCAAGCTTGCGAAAGAGGGTCTGCACCGATCCGAGCGGCACGTTCGTGAGCCATTCGAATTCGCGAAAACTCGACTTCTGACTCAAAATCGCGATGGTCGCATCCCGCACCGCCGTTTCCGGCGCTGTGGAGAGGGCGAGAAAACTCACGTCCGGATAGAGTGCGGTCGAATGTGCGCACGCAAGGCCGTTCGATTTGGCGTTGACGACGGAAAGTCTCTCCGTATCGACGAGTTTTGCAGCTTCGAGCGTTTCGAGCAGACAGGAGGGAAGGATCGCCACGTCGATTTTCCCGGCGAGAAGACTCGAGATGACGTCGGGGTAGGCGTTATTTCGAAAGTAGACCTTCGAAAAGAACGATTCGGGGTCGCCTCCGGCGTCGACGATCTCTCCCGCGGCGGCAAGCCACCCTTCCACCGCCATCGGAATTCCGGTGCCGGCACGCTTTCCCCGAAGATCCTGCAGAGTGCGAAGACCGTCCTTCTCCCGCACGACGAAAACGGCTCCCACCGACGCCTCGGCCCGATCGGCGGATTTGTTGCGGCGCGTCGCGATGCGAAAGGCTGCGGGCGACTGCGTGAGGGCGGAGGAAGCGGCAAAGCCGGAGGGCGCGAAGAGAAAATCCGGGTTCGCGTGGGCGATGTCGGACTCGGCTTCAGCCGCGGAGATCGAGATCGTGCGCCAACGGTAGGCGGGGAGAACTTCGGAAAGATGCCGAATCGTCTGTCGAAGGTAGAAGGTGTCGTAGGGATTGATCAGCGTGTCGAGCAACGCAACCGTCAGAACCGGACGCGGATCGGCGGATTCGATCCAGGACGAAAGAAGGGGGGCGGAGGAAGCGGACGAAACGACGTCGGCAGAGGATGCGCTCTCGGCCGATGCCGCACCGCAGCCGCAG